>Ga0272446_1001348_pt1 | contig 35781 bp, 34 predicted proteins | sample YNPCB0061_FD_194587 | JGI IMG/M metagenome (GOLD analysis project Ga0272446, IMG submission 194587) | Hot spring microbial mat communities from Yellowstone National Park, WY, United States - YNP-CB-006-1 | ecosystem: Environmental > Aquatic > Thermal springs > Hot (42-90C) > Sediment | place...
GCATCATCTTCCTCGACGAGATTGACAAGATCGCCGGCCGCGAGAGCGGCCATGGACCCGATGTCAGCCGCGAAGGCGTCCAGCGCGACATCCTGCCCATTGTCGAGGGCACCACCGTCAATACGCGGCATGGCTTTGTCCGCACCGACCATATCCTTTTCATCGCCGCCGGCGCCTTCCACGTCTCCAAACCGAGCGATCTGATTCCCGAACTGCAAGGGCGTTTCCCGATTCGCGTCGAGCTGAAATCGCTCACGGTGGAAGACTTCGTCCGCATCCTGAAGGAACCCAAGAACGCGCTGGTGAAACAGTACGCCGCGCTGCTGGAAACCGAAGGAATCAAGCTGACTTTTACCGACGAGGCCGTTGAGGAAGTGGCGCGGTTCGCGGCGGAAGTCAACCAGAATAGCGAGAACATCGGCGCGCGCCGCCTGCACACGATCATGGAGAAGCTGCTCGAAGAAATCTCCTTCGAGGGACCGAATCTGAAGAAGAAGACGATCCGGATCGACGCGGCGTATGTGCGCAAACAGCTTGCCGATATCGTCAAAGACCAGGATCTGAGCCGTTACATCCTGTGACCGGGCCGCGCTGGCGAAACTTCACCTTGCGGATCGCCGGGCTTGGCGCGTTGGCCGCCGTATTGGCGGCTTGCGGGTACGTAGGCGATCCGCAGCCGCCCCTGCTCAATATTCCTGAACCCGTGCGCGAGCTGCAAGCCGTCCAGCGGGGCGAACGCATCCTGGTCTCATTCAGACCCCCCGCGTTGACCACCGAGGGGGTGACCATTCGGCGTCCCCTGCGGTTTGAGTTGCGCGCTGGCCCCGGTCCGGAGGGCGCTTTCGATGCGCAGGTGTGGGCCGCGAGCGCGCCGGCCTATCCGGTGGAGCGGGGCGAGAATGGCGGAATGCACGCCGAAATTCCCGCGGCGTCATGGGTCGGACGCGAACTCATCCTGGCGGTAAAAGCCGTCGGAGCCAACGGCCGCGACGCCGGGTGGTCTCCGTTCGCCGTGCTCCCGGTAGTCCCTCCGTTAGCCGCGCCGGCGGATCTTGCCCTGAAGAATACCGCCGCCGGAGTCGAGGTGCGCTGGCAAGGCGCCGCACCTCGTTACCGGGTGCTCCGCCAGGAACCGGACGGCCAGGAAGCCGTGCTGCTCGACACGGTGGAAGGCAGGCAGTACACCGATGCCACGGCCCTGCCTGGCCGGCGCTACCGGTATTGGGTGCAAGCGGTCCAGCCGGCTGGCGCGGGAGAGGCCGAGAGCGAGTTGTCCGCGGCCGGTGAGATCCTGGCGGCGGATGTGACGGCGCCGGCGGCCCCTAACGGATTGCGGGCGGTGGGCGGTTTGGGCGCCATTGAATTGGCGTGGGAACCTTCGCCCGAGCCGGACCTGTCCCGCTATCGTCTTTATCGCTCCGCCGGAGAGGAAGTATGGGTTCGCATCGCGGAGCCAGAGTCGCCTTCCTACCGCGACCAGAGCATCGAAACGGGAACACTTTACCGCTACGCAGTCAGCGCGGTAGACCAGGCCGGCAACGAAGGCGACCGCTCCGAACCCGTCACCATCCCCGCACCGTGAGGTTGGTTCCGGCCACGCGACGGCCGCGAGGGCTCATTCGATCCCCTCGCCGCCCGGCCACTCCGGGCATGCAACGCGTTTGATCATCAGCCGGGTTTCTCGGGCCTTGCGCTGAGCCCATAGCCGGTAGACCAGTACAGCGACGGTCGCGCCGGCAAGAAAGGATTCCCACATCACAGCCTATGCGGCAGCACGCGAGAGACCAAGGGGCGAACGCAGGGCCAAATACCTGCGGGCGCCGCTTCGGCGTTTCGTTCCGGCACATCCGTTCACCTTTGAACCCGCCCGTTGTTCCGAAATTGCTCGTCGCCGGCCTGGCATTCCATAATGTGCGAGGAGGCACGCCAACTTGTTTAAATCCGGCGGAAAAATCCTGTTCCTTGCGCTCGCGGCGTCCCTGGCCCATGCGGAAACCTGGACTGGAACCCTCGTGGATGTGATGTGCAAAGGACGGGATCTGGCCAGCCACACCACCCATTGCGCCCTCGCATGCGCCAAAGGGGGATTCGGCCTGGTGCTTGCGGATGGAAAGTTCGTCAAGTTCAACGAGAGCGGGAACGCCAAGGCGCTCGCGCTGCTGAAGGCCACGAATAAAGAGAAGGACCTGAAAGCCAAGGTGTCCGGAACGCTGGATCGCGAGACGATTCGCGTCGAAAGCATCGAGCTGCAATAGGAGGGAAAACCAGTGAGCAGAACCGCGCAGCTCGGCGAGCGCTCCCAGGTCACGGGAGCGGCGCGGCGCGTTGGCGAAGCGGTAGCCAACGCTGCAACAACTCGCGCAGTGCAGCGGGCCGGATGGGTTTGCTCACATAGTCGTCCATGCCGGCGGCCAGGCACCGGGCGCGGTCTTCCGCCAGCGCCAGCGCAGTCATGGCGATGATCGGGGTATGAAGACCGGGCGGCTGGTGACGCCGGATCTCGCGGGTGGCGGTCAGTCCGTCAACCTCGGGCATGTGGCAGTCCATAAACACCAGGTCGTACGTGCCGGCGGTGGCCATGCGGATGGCGGCGCGGCCATCCGCGGCGATTTCGACGGCGCAGCCGAGTTTCTCGAGCAGGCGCGAGGCCACCTTCTGATTGACTACGTTATCTTCCACGAGCAGAATACGGGGCGGCGCGGGACAGGCGGCGTCCTGCGGGGGCCCGGGTGCTTCCGGCGCTGCTGGCGCCGCCGGGACGGCCAGCGCTTCTGCCAGCGCTCTCCGCAGGACGGCGTCTTTCACCGGCTGTGCGATGCGCCAGATTCGCTCGCCTTGGGAAAAGGGCTGGTTGAGCCGGTGCTGGGCATCCAGGATCTCCACGCGAGGCGGGGCCGCCAGAGGGCGTAGCGCAGCGGCAACGGCTTCGTGGTCCACCGACGGCCCCTCCAGTAGGACGTCCGGCAGCGGCGTCTCTTGTCGGGCCAGCGCCTGCAGCGCCTCGGCGAAGGGAAGGGCCGATGTCTCCAAGCCCCACTCCGCGCACCGTTCCGCCAAAGCCTGCCGCCGCACCTCGCAATCATCGATCAGCATGATTCGCCGGCCGGGGAACCCCGCTTCCGCGATCCGGGGTTCCGGCGCGCGATCGAAAGGGAGCACGCAGCCGAACCGCGATCCCCGCCCGGTTTCACTGCTCGCAAAGACCCGGCCGTGCATCAACTCCGTCAGTTGCTTGGCGATCGCCAACCCCAGGCCCGTACCGCCGTATTTGCGCGAGGTGGAAGAATCCGCCTGGCTAAAGCGCGAGAAGAGATGCCGGAATTGTTCCGGTCCGATGCCGATGCCGGTGTCCTCGACCGAGATTGCCACCCGCGCTCGCGGGCCGCTTTCCTCCTCCAGACGCGCCTCCACCAGCACATGCCCCTGCTCGGTGAACTTGATGGCGTTGCTCAGGAAGTTCAACACCACCTGCCGGACGCGTCCCGGATCGCCGATCACATGCTGCGGCGTGCCGGGGCGATAGGCCAGAACCAAAGCCAGTCCGCGATCCAGCGCCTGGACGCCGGTTAAGTCCAGCAGATCCTCCAGTAGCGCCCTGAGATTGAAGGGAATCCGCTCGATGGTCAGTTTGCCGGCTTCCAGCTTGGAGAAGTCCAGGATATCGTTCACGATCGACAGTAGCGCCTCGGCGGAGCGCATCGCCGTCTCGGCGTAACCGCGCTGTTCCGGGTTCAGGGCGGTATCCAGCAGCAGCGTCGTCATGCCCAGGATGCCGTTGAGCGGCGTCCGGATCTCGTGGCTCATCGAGGCCAGAAAATCGCTCTTGGCCCGCGTGGCTGCTTCCGCGCGCCGCTGCTCGCGGGTCAGCGCGTCCAGGAGGCGATCTTTCTCGGCGCTGATCCGCTCCTGGGCCTCGCGCGCCAACGCCAGTTCGCGAACGTAGGCTGGCGGGTCCGGCGCCGCGGGAGTCTCCGCCGACAGCCTTGTCTGTGTCCCGCGCTCCATGGTTACCGCGCTCCTCCCTCGCCCCCGCGCCCTTTCGTCGCCGGGGCGCCCGCTTCCCCGCCCCTGCCCCTCAGGTCGGCGGGTAAGACAAGAACCCTTTCTCCCGCAGACCGGCCAGCGCCAGCCCAAAACGACCCCGCACGCCGGTTTTTTCAAAAATATGCTTCAGGTGAATTTTGACCGTTCCCGGCTGAATTCCCATTTCCCGCGCAATTTCCTTGTTCTTGAGCCCCTGCTCGACCAATTCGACGACCTGCTGTTCGCGCGCCGTCAGGTTTGACCGTCCCGCGCGCGCCCGGTGCTCGGTAGCCGCCAACAGCGAATCCTCCATCCAGGTCCGCCCCACCGCCACCGCCCGCAAGCAGGTCAGAAACGCCATGCCGTCCACCGATTTGCGCACGATTCCCAACGCTCCCGCCTGCACCAGGCGCAGCGCCTCGCCCTCGCTCATGGACACACCCCACACGACCACCCGGGCCGGCGTCTCCCGCGCCCGCGCTGCCGTGATCCAGTCCATCACGGCCGGCAGCCCAAATCCCTTGTCCAGCACGACCACGTCCGGCCGCCGTTCGCGCCACAACTCGAACGAGGCCGACAGCGACGTGACCGCCGCGATCAGCTTTAGGTCGCCGGTGGTGCGGAGCAGGCTGCGCACCCCCTCCATCGTCAGCGGCTGGGTCTCGCACACCAGCACCGTCGTCAGCCCAGGCGCCGCTCCCGCCCAAGACCTCTCTTCCGGTTGCTGCCGAACCACCGGGCGCAGCGCGGCCAGTTCTTCAGCCACCGGCCCGCATACGGTGTCCATCCCTTTCCAGGTCGCCATTTCCTCTTTCTTCGCGCCTCCGCTGTCAGCCCCTCCGTCGGGGTTGAATGTCCGGCCGCCGGCCGGCCCCGCGCCCTTCTTTCTCCATATCGGATACCGCACCTCAGAGATTTAGTGGGAACATTCTGTGGTACTCTCATTATTTCTTAGGCTGCGCCGATCTCTACGTGGAAGGGTGCCCAGTCCTGCCTGCGGAAATGCGTCAAATTCAGGTTCGCCATGCCGGCCAGTGGAAGCTTCTCATCATCTGTCCGGACCGCGAACTTTTTCAACAGGTTACGGGCTATCTCTCCGAGTTGATCCCGGCCGCCGCCGTCGTCGATCTGCCCGCCTACCCGCAACGCCGCTCGCTTCACGACCTCCTCTCCGTGCAGCCCCCCACCCTGTGCTTCCTCGACGTGGCCTCTGACCGGGACAAGGCCCTCGCCGCCTTGCAGGAAATCAGTCAGCTCCGGCCCGACCTGCCGGTGGTCGCCCTGCACCATTCCAACCATCCCGATCTCATTTTGCTTTGCCTGCGTCAGGGAGCCCGCGAATTTCTCTTCACGCCGTTCTCGGCGGACCAGATCGCGGGAGCGCTCGAGCGGCTTTCCAAGCACCTTACGGTCCCTGCCGCCGGGCCGTCCGCCAAGGTTTTTTGCGTAATCCCCGGCAAGGGCGCTTCGGGCGCCTCCACCGTCGCCTGCGGGCTGGCTTATCACCTCAAACGCCTCAAGTCCGACGAAAAAGTCCTGCTGGCCGACCTCGACCCCACCACCGGCACGATCTCCTTTCAACTGAAACTCCGCTCTCAGTACAGCTTCGTCGACGTGCTGTCGAATTCCGCCAATCTTGACGAGAGCATCTGGAGCACGGTGGTGGCCTCCTACCAGGGCATCGACGTCCTGCTCTCCCCGGAATCCCCGGTCGACGCGCTGGCCGATTCGCGCGAGGTCGCCACCCTGATTCACTTCGCCCGCGAGCGCTACCAGTGGGTCGTGCTCGACTCGAAGAGCCCCTATGGGGAGTGGGGGCTGACGATCGCGCGCAACTCCGACGAGATCCTGCTGGTCACGACGAATGAACTCCCGATGCTCCACGCCGCCCAGCGGGCCATTGCCCACCTGGACCGGTCCGGCATCGAACGGTCGCGCATCCGCCTGGTGGTCAACCGCCATAACTCGGAGGCGGGCCTCGGCCGCGAAGCCATCGAAATGGCGCTGCACCTGGACGTTTACGAGGTGCTGCCGAACGATTACGACTCGGTCCAGAAATCGTTGCTCGACGGCAAACCCGTCCTGCCGAATTCCCCGCTCGGCAAGGGATTGGGCAATCTGGCCAGCCGCCTCAGCGGCGTCAAGCCCTCGTCGTCCACCCGCAAGAGCTGGTTCCGCACGCTGTTCGACCGTTAGAGCCGCACGCCGAGTCCGGTCCGCGATATACTGCCTCTTCCGTCCTCTGCCTCATGTCCCCTTCCCGGTATAAGTGGTATGTCATGGCCCTGCTGTTCGGGGCCGCCGCTCTCAACTATGGCGACCGCACGGCAGTCACGGCGGTGTTTCCTCTTCTCCGCCGCGACCTGGGCATGTCCGACATCGCCCTGGCCGCTACGGGCACGCTGTTCCTGTGGAGTTACGCCGCCGTGTCGCCGCTGGCGGGATTTCTGGGCGACCGCGTTTCGCGCGCGCGGCTGCTCAGCATCAGCCTCGCCGCCTGGAGCCTGGTGATGCTGCTCAGTTCGCTGGCCGCCAACGCCACGCAGTTGCTGGCGCTGCGCGTCGTGTTGGGCGTCGCCGAGGCGGCCTACATTCCGGCGGCCACCGCGCTCATTGCCGACCACCACGGCTCCGACACGCGCGCCAAAGCCATCGGCATTCATCTGGCCGGCTTCAGTTTCGGCATGGTGGCGGGCGGCTGGCTGGCCGGTTATCTCGGCGATCTGGTGGGATGGCGTCCTTCGTTCGCCATCCTGGGCGCCGCCGGACTCGGCCTCAGCGTCCTGTGCTTACTCACCCTCCGCGACGCCGCGCCCGCCCCCGGCGCCGCCCCCGCCGGCGCCGCGCCCTCCTTCTGGGCCACGCTCCGCGATTTGCTGCGCGTCCCCTCCTTCGTCGTGCTCACCGTGGAGCTCGTGCTTTCCGGCACCGCCAACTGGGTGTTCATCAACTGGCTGCCTCTGTTCTTCAAGGAAACGTTTTCGCTCAGCCTCGCCCTGGCGGGACTCCACGGCACCCTCTGGATCCAGGGCGGCCGCATCTCCGGCACCCTCCTGGGCGGCTTGCCCTCCGACCGCCTGGCGCGCCGCCACCCTCGCCACCGCATGCTGCTGATGGCTGCTCTCTACCTGGCCGCCGCGCCCCTCCTGCTCACCTTTCAAGCCACCAACTCGTTCGTCGCGGTGACCGCGGCGATCTTCTGCTACAACCTTCTGGTCGGCATGGGCTACGTCAACGCTCAGCCGCTGTTGTGCGAGTTCCTCCCGGTGCGCATCCGCTCGACGGCCATCGGCATCATGAACATGAGCAGTTGCATCGTTGGCGGCGCGGGCGTGCTGCTGGCGGGCGCGCTCAAGAGCGATGTCGGGCTGGCGCGCTCGTTTTCCAGTCTCACCGTGGTGGTCGTCGCGGTCTCGCTGCTGTTGCTGTTCGCCTACTGGAAGATCCTGCCGCGCGATCTGGCCAAAACGGCGCGTCCGGCCTCCTTGCCCGGCTGACCCGCCGCGCCCGCCGGCTTGGCCCCTACGGCGTGAAGCACCCTCGCAGATGCGGATCTTCCGCGATCCGCGCCTCCATCTCCGGCCAGCAATCCCGCTCGGAAAGAATGGTGTAGAAATCGTCCTTGATCGACGGCGCCAGCGCGACCGCGGCCCGCCAATCGGCGAGGGAAAACGGCGTTTGCCGCACCGATTCCCAAAAGCGGGTACGCGCGAGCGCCTCGGCGATGCGCTCGTGCTGCCCGCGGCCCTGGATCCGGCTGATCAGATACGCGGCCGTACCCGTCTGCAAGCCGTGCAGCGCCGGCCGGGCGGCCACGGCGTCGAGCGCGTGCGAAATCAGGTGCTCCGAACCGCTGGCCGGCCGCGAGGAGCCCGCAATTTCCATCGCCACCCCGTTCAGCATCAGGGCGGTGGCCAGCAGCCGGATGCCTTCCGCGTCCCGCGTCGGACTGGCCAGAAACTGGTACACCGTCGCGTCCGACAGCAAAGCCGCCAGGTCGTTCACGGGCGTGCCGCGCGCATGAAACGCCAGCTTCCAGTCCGTCACGGCGGTCAGTTTGGCGGTCAGGTCGCCGACGCCCGAGTGCCAGAGCGGCACGGGCGCGCCGGCGCAAACCTCCAGGTCCACGATTACCGCGTAGGGCAGACCGGTGGGCAGCGACTTGCGGCGGCCCTGCAGCGTGAGGCTGGCCTGCGTCGAACAGAACCCGTCGTTGGACACCGAAGTGGGCACGGCGTAGTAGGGCAGTCCCGCGAGCGCGGCGACGTACTTGGCGACATCGAGCGCTTTGCCGCCGCCTAAGCCGGCGATGGCTTGCGTCCCTTTCGGCAGCGCCCCCAGCCGCTCGACGGCGTTCTCGACGCTGGCCTCGGTCACCGCGGCCGCAGCCAGCAACTCCACCTCATACGCGGCCAGGCTGTCTTGCGCCGCGCCGAGAATGGCGGGCAGCAACCCTTGACTGTGCAGCAGCAGCACCTTGCGCAGGCCGGGACGCGCCAGGTATAACCCCAGCCGCGCCAGCGCCCCGGGCTTCATCCGCACCAGTTCCGGCACCTGGATATGCGGCTTTCTCACAGCAGCGCCTCCACCACCTCCGGCCAGTGGTGGTATAGCCGAAACTCCTCGCCCCGCCGGCGCAATTCCTCGGCCAGAAACCCGCGCGCGAACCGCCGACCGGCCGGCGCCAGCCGCGCCGGCTCGACATCCGGGGGCCCGTCCCCGGCGAACGCCGCCACCTCCGCGCGCACCAGCGCATCCCGCATCACCGCCGCTTTATCAATGCCCACTTCCCAGGAAAAGAAAGGCGACCCCACGGGCCTTTCCAGCACCAGGCCGCGCCCGGGCACGATGCGTCCCGGATTCGCATGCACGTTGGCCTGGACCCCATGCGTTTGCAGAATCCGGTCGATGTACCACTGGCAGCCCGCCGAAACGATCACCAGCTCCCATCCCGCCGCCGCCAGCCTTGCCGCGGCCGGGCCGAAGCCGGGATCCGGCTCCGTGTCCCGCAACAATGCCTCCAGGGATGCTTCGTCAGTAGGCGCGTGCGCGAAATACGAGGCCATGGCGTCGAAATGGCTCAACCGTCCCGCACGGTACTCGGCAAAGTAATCGGGGGCGGACGCTGGCACGTACCGCTCGGCCAGCAAGGCGTAAAAGTCGCGGCGCGTGATCGTGCCGTCGAAATCGGAGACCAGGATCTTCACCCTTCCAGTCTACGCGGCGGCTGCCCCACCCCCGGCTATTCCTTCAAATTGATCGTGCCGCGGCAATTGGCCGCGCCGCAGGTGCAAGGCACAATCTCGACGTCTTTGGAGAAGCGATAATCCACGGTCAGCTCTTCCCCGCGGCGGATGTCCCGCTTGGCCATATACAGGATGTGGCCTTTGTGAATCCACACGCGGATGTTCGGGTCGCAGCAATGATTGATGTACTCGGCGCCGCTGCCGCCCACCGCTCCGTCAATGGTCCAGTAGTTGTCCAGCGTGAACAGGTAGATGAACTGGCTGCTCTCGGACCGGCGCTTGGTCTCGCGCCGGCTGATCTTCTCGCCGGTGTACTCGATCACCTTGCGGCCTTTGGGAATGTCTTCTCCGGCGAACACGCCCCACCGGTGAATCCGGGAAGGACCAACCAAGAGGCGAAAACAGGCGTAACGCGGGTCGATCGTGGGCTTAGACCCGTTGTTCGAACAAGGCATACAAAAGCGGAACGGGGGAGGTGAACCAATATAATGGCATGGTGTGATTGAAATTCAAACTGCTTCTTCTTCCCGAGAATTGTTTGTCCGCACGCTCAACCTGGCGGACGAGAAGATCCGCGGCTTAATCCAGCGGCATCCCGATTTCTACCCCATGTACACCCAGCAGGGCAAATGGAAGCACCAGGGCGAAGCCTGGACCCACTGGTGCGATGGCTTCCTGCCGGGCATGATGTGGATCCTTTACCAACGCACGCCGTTCGGGAGCGAGGAGAACCGCTGGTGGCGCGAGCAGGCCATCCGCTACTCCAGGCCCCTCGAGCCCCGCAAGCTCGACCGCAACGTGCATGACCTGGGTTTCATCTTCATGTCCACCTACTACCGCTGGCATCAGCTCACCCAGGATCCGTCGCTCAAAGCGGTGCTCGTCGAGGCGGGCCAGACCATGGCTTTACGCTTCAAGGAAAAGGGCGCCTACCTGCGCTCGTTCGTGAGCGACGACTCCTTGTTCATCGACATCATGATGAACGTAGGCATCATCTTTTACGCCGCGCGGGAAACCGGCGACGCCCGGTTGCGGGACGTGGCGATGCGGCATACGCTGACGTCGCGGCGGGTGCTGGTGCGCGGCGACGGCTCGACGGCGCACGAAGGGCTGTTCGACCTGGAAACCGGCGAGTTCCTCCGGCAATCCACCCACCAGGGCTATCGCGGCGACTCCTGCTGGTCGCGCGGTCTGGCCTGGGCGCTCTATGGTTTTGGCACCTGTTACCAGTACACGCGCGATCCCCGGTTCCTGCAAACCGCGCAGGCGTGCGCGGATTTCTTCATTCTGCACACGCCCGCCGACGGAGTGGCGCCCTGGGATTACGACGCGCCGGAGGAAAGCCGCAAACAAGTGGACACCTCCGCCTCCGCGATCGCGGCTTCGGGATTGCTCCGCCTTGCGCGGCTGACGCCGGATCCGGTGAAGGGCGCTTACTACGACGCGGTGGCGCGGCACGTGCTGACCAGCCTGTGCGCCAAGTACGCCGCGTTCGACGACCCCGCCTGGGAAGGCATCCTGAAGGGGGGCGTCTATCACATCCACAAGGGATTGGGCGTGCACGAATCGGTGATGTGGGGCGAGCATTTCTTCCTGGAGGCCCTCGACACCGCGCTCGGGCCTGTGGGACAGTAGTCCCTTCATGCCCCCTTTGTTTCGTTACCTGTTGTTCCCCGCCGTGACCATGTCGCTCGGGTGGGGATTGCGCGGGTTTATCGGCGGCGGGCCCCTGGGCGCCATGATCCCGGGCGCGATGGTCGCCCTCGCTCTTTGTCTCGCACTCGGGCGGCGGGACTCAGACGTCGCTATCATCGCCGCTTTCGGCGCGGTCGGCATCGGCTTCGGCGGCCAGGAGACTTACGGACAGACCGTCGGATATGCTCTTCAGGCGGACACCATGTGGTGGGGAATCCTCGGGCTGGCGCTGAAAGGCGCGGTTTGGGGACTGCTTGGCGGCGCGGTGCTGGGCGCCGCCTTCCGCCTCGACCGCCTGGCTTCGCGCCATATCCTGGCCGCAGTGGGGCTCATGGTGCTGGGCACCCATCTCGGCTGGAAACTGGTGAATCAGCCCAAGCTGCTTTACTTTTCCAATCGCCTGGACCGGCCCCGAGAGGAATTGTGGGCGGGCTTGATGCTCGGCGGCGTGCTGCTGCTCGTGTATTTCTGGCGGATCGGCGTCGGGCGCGCGCCCGCCTGGTTTTCCGTGCTGGGTTTTCTCGGCGGCGGGATCGGTTTCGGGCTCGGCGGGCTCATCTTTTCTCTTGCCCGCCAGGCCGAGATCACCGTGTGGTCCGACTGGTGGAAGACGATGGAATTCACTTTCGGCTTCTGCTTTGGCTGGGCCCTGGGCTGGGCGGCTTGGTTGATGCGCGACGCGCTCGAAGCGCCCGTACCTATGCTGGAGCGTCCCCCATCCGGCTTCTGGCTGACGCTGGCCGCGGTGGGATTCCTGGCGGCCGTCACCGTGTTCACTTACCCGCTGTTCCAGGTGCGCTACTCCTACACCCTGGTCGGGGCGTTCCTGCTGTGGGCGGCCAGCCGTTCCCGCAGCCTCTCCTGGCATATCGCGATCACCCTCACCTGCTGCGCCTTCTTCTTTGACTGGAGCCGGTATTACCACCGCGAGTGGGGACGCGGGCCCGAGTGGGTGGGTTGGACGCTGGCCGCGGTTGCCTCGCTGGCGGTCTGGTTCCTCGTTTGGCGGCGGTACCGCCGCAGCGTGTCCATGGTGGCTTGGTCGTTTCTGCTGCTGACGTGGGTCGCGGTCGCGGACGCGCTGCTCAAATTCGCGATCCACCCGTCGCCGCTCCGGGGCGTGCCGGTGGCGAGTTGTTTCCTGGTGCTGGCGCTGGCGGCCACTTGGCTGTTGCGCAGATACGCGCCCGAAGAGACGCCCGTCTGATCCGCGGCGTCCGCCTGGTTACCGCGCCGCGGCGAAACTGGTGTGGAAGCCGAGATGAATCGGATGCCGCAACGGCAGGCGCGTCACCGGTCCTTTGGCGACCTGCCCGGCCTCGAAGAGCAACAGGGACGCCTGCCGCGAGCGGGCGTCCAGTTGCTCGACGAGGATGTAGCCGTTCACGTAGTTGGGTTCGCCGCCCAGGTACACGCCGGGCTCGGTCTGATACACGTCGTGTACCTCGCCCTTCCGCCACGAGCCGTGCGCAAGCTGGTCGAAGAACTTGCGCCCCGGCTTGCCGGAGTGCGAAATACCCAGCATCCAGAAGTCGCTATACTCCTTTCCCGGCAGGTGCGGATCGATATTCGGAAAGTCCGGCGCGCAATCGTACGTCATCACGCGGCGCTCGGCCAACTGGCCGCTGGCCAGGTCCACCACGTAGCGCGCCGGGCGGCACGGAGTCACCGTCGGGAACAAATCCGGCACCGGCTGGTACTCGGGGTAGACCGGGGCCTCCAGTTCCAGAATGTCCATCACCAGGTGGCCATCGGTTTCGAAACAGTTGATCAGGTGCAGGCAGTAGCCGCAGCCGGCGGGAACTTCGATGGCCGCCGAGTCCTTGGCATGGCGGGGAACCAGCAGGATGCGCGACCCTTTCTCCGGCTCCCACGTCAGGGCCTCCATTACGCTTACCCGCTCGTTCCAGAACTTGGGGAAGTTCATCAGCAGCGGACTCAAAAAGAAACACGCCCAGTTCGCGGTGAAGCCGAAATCGTGATTCGAATGCGGCATCCGGATCGGATGCCGCCGGCGGCGGACCAGCGAGGCGTCCGGCGCAAACTCATAGATATTGACAATGGGATTGTCCGCTGCGTAGGAAATCCCGAAGTTCAGCATGTGCCCGTTGGCCGGATCGAACTTGGCGTGCGCGGCGAACGGCGACAACCCGTTCAGCTTCCCGTGAAAGTCGTACTCGCCGCGCGTCTCCAGCGTGACGGGGTCGAGTTCGAAAGGCAGCGACTGTTCTCCGAAGGCCAACAGCACCCCCGCGAAGGGATAGGCGCTGACATTGACCGGCGGCTCGAGCATCACATTACGCCGCAGGCGGTCGCCGGGGAACGCCGTGCCGAAACCGCGGTACAGGAAACGCCCGGCGGCTTCTTCATCCATCAGCTTGGGCGTACGCACGAAGCGGTTGGTGAACGTCACCCCCTCGTCGTCAAACCGGGCGGCGCACACCATGCCGTCCCCGTCCAGCCAGTGTTTGTATTGCATGCCGGCGCGGGTGAAACGGGCGGGGCCATTCACGTAGTACGTACCGCGCACCGCGGCGGGCACCTCGCCCTCGATGCCCGTGATGCGGTAGGAGTCCTCGACCGCGTCAAACAGAAACGCCCGCTCGAGGAACGGCGCCAGATCCACCGCCGCCGGGGCGCTCATACCGCCACCGCCTCGGGCCGCGGCTGCATGGCTTCATACTCCAGGCGCATCTTCTCCGGATCGAAAGCCAGCTCCCGCAGTCTGATGCGCTCCTGGAACGCCGCGTCGCCGCCGACCTCCGGCTTGCCCAGCACGGTCGCGTACACCTGCGCCACAATCCAGCGCGCATACTCCCGCAGGTTGTGGAAGTGCGTGTCCAGCGCTTCGATCGCTTCCTCGCGGGTCAGCCCCACCTTGTAAAACAGCTTCTCGGACTCGCGCAACCACGGCATTTCGTAGAAATCGTTCATGCCGGGCTCCGTTTCCGGCGGCACGTGGGCCTGTTTCCAACGGTAGAACTCGCTGAGGAACGTTTGCAGGTTCCGGTTGACCGGCCCCAGCAGGCCGAACTTGCGCAGGAAGTGCGGCAGGAACTCCTCGTCGGTGAACAGGTCGTTGATAAACGGCAGGACGTAGAAGCCAAAGTAGATCGCCAGTTCCCAACCGTATTTGTAGGTGAAGGCCTGCCGGTCGCCGAGGCAGTCGTAACTCAGCGCGTAGGAGGGCACGTAGGCGCTGTACATGACGCGCATCACGAGTTCGTACACGCTCTCTTTGCGCTTCAGATCCTCGGGGCGGGCCTGGACCGCATCCACGATGAGGGTGTTGTAGATCGAAATCAGGTCGCTGCCCGGGCTGTAGAGCGGATCGGAAAAACGGCCCGCCTCGCCGCTGATCGCCCACCGCTCCGCGCTGATGGTCTGGCGCGCATCGTAGGAGAAATCGTAGTAGCGCCCCTCGTCCACGATCTTCCGCTGCGGGAGGTCGCGCTGGAAGAGCGGCCACTTCTCGCAGACGAATTCCAGCATCTTTCTGGCCGTGGAAACGCGGTCCGAATCGAGCACCGCTTTGTCATACACCAGCCCCAGGCTGGTGATGCCGTGTAGCGGGATAATCCAGAACCACATGCCCTCGGCGCAAAAGTGGTTGGTGGCCAGGAAGAACGGAAAATTCCCCTGCTTCATGCGGTCCCGGCTCAGCCGCACTTGGGTCCATGAGCGGTCCGTCAGTTTCTCGATGTTGACCAAACCCTCGACCCAACACCACGTAGACCCATGCCGGATGTTGTTGCTCTGCGCCAGCCCCATTTTCCGCTTGAGGAATCCCCCGCGCCCCGAGCAGTCCACGACCCAAGAGCACTCGGCCGCGCCCTCCTGGAAGGAAATCCGGTGCCGCCCCTCGGGGTTTAACTCCGCGTCAAGGTTCTGCACGCCGCCCACGAACCGGAACCGGGGATGCTCCCGGGCCGTAGCCAGCAGGTGCGCCTCAAACTTGTTCCGGTCAAGCTGAAAGGTCGCCAGGTTCGAGCTGAAACGGATGAACGAGCGGCTGTAGTCCTCCAATGCCTGGTTGGCTTTGCCGTTTGTTGGCCAGTGGAACCTCAAGTTGTACTTGAGATAGTGATGGCGCAACAGGTACTCTTCCAGGTCGAGCACTTTGGACAGGTAGTAGCCGCTGAGCTGCACCAGCGATTCGCCCACCTTCTGCGAAGGTCCCGGCGGATCGGGGCGTTTGTCCAGCAGCAGGACCGTCTTGTCCGTGTACAGCAGCAAATGCCGCGCCAGGGTCAGCCCGGCCAACCCGGCGCCGACAATCACCACGTCATAGCGAGATTCGGAAGCAACCGACACGGGGCGAGTATAACGAACCCTGGTGGTGGTTCGTCAATAGTAGAGGAAGATTACTTGGGCAGGCGCACCTTGGCCAAGTAGATGCTGTCCTTGCCCTCGTGCCCGGAGTAGTAGCTGATCCAGAGCAGATTCTGGCGCCAGACCAGCCCCCCATAGCTGGTGTCCCCGCCGCTGGGCAGGGTGAGCGCCGGCGTGAGCGAGGCAAGGTCCATCCGCGCCAGCACGGTCGTGTACTGCGGTTTGCGGGTGTAGTCGCGCGTCACCGCCCACATCGCGCCGCCGGGCAGAATCAGAAAGTTCGGCCCGCCGACCTGCATATCGGTCTCTTTCCACGTCCATTCGGTGTAGGGCGGGCGGCTGACCCCAATCCAAGCCATTGGCTCGTGCTCCGGCGTTCCTTCCCGCCGCACCAACGCCACCATCGTTCCATCGTTCTGGAACCGGATCGTGGTTTCGTTGGGACGCCCGGGCACCTCCAGCTTGGCGACATCCGTATAGTGAATCCCGTCCACGGAAACCACGAGTTTCAACCCCCAGTCCCGGTCTTCCCCGAGCATCGAGTTGTAGCTGACGCCGTAAGCCTTTCCCTGGTGCCAGGTGACGCGCCACAGCCAATCGCCCTCCGTCATCACGCGCTGCGGGGGCGACCAATTCGACCCGTCCCTGGAAAACGACACGCGCGGCTGCCTCCCCAACATTTTCCGTCCTCCGCGGTAGACCGATCCCCCGGCGACGATCATGAGCCGTCCGTCCGGGGTAATCGAGAACTTCGGATCGCGCAGGTCTATGCCTTCTTCTTTCAGGAGCGCCGTAGCCTGCCAGGACTGCCCGTTCTTCGACGACAGCACGCGAATCATCCCGTCGCCCCCGACGTGTCCCTCCCCCTCGCGGAACGTACAGAAGAATTTTCCGCGGAACCAGATCAAGTCGGTAAACGCATTGTGCGGCCCCTGGTCCCAGATCTTGCGCACCTCGATCAGCGTGGGTTCCTGGGCCAGCGCGCATCCCGCCGCCACGAAGGCGATCCAAGGCAGAAGTTTCATTCGCATCGGGTAACGACCTATGGTTTTATCCGATTGCCGGGCCGGTTGTCCACTGCGGGATAATCTGGACGTGATCTTCAGCCACCGGATCAACGAGAGGCTGGAACTACGCCTCTTCGACCATCGGGACGCCGGCGTCCTGTTCCGCCTGGTCGAGCGGAACCGTGAATTCCTGGCCGAATGGCTCCCGTGGGCCGATCACACCGTGTCGGAAGCCGACGTCGGAAGCTTTATTCAGCAGGCGCTCGAGCAGCACGCCCGTAACGAGGGCTTTCACGCCGGGATCTGGTTCGGCGGCGAGTTGGCGGGCGCGATTGGCATCCACCGGATCGATTGGAACAACCTCTCCACCAGCATTGGCTACTGGTTGGACCGGGGTCATCAGGGCCAAGGCCTGGTGACCGCGGCGTGCCGCGCGGTGTTGAGTTACCTCTTCGATCACCTGGCGCTGGACCGGGTCGAGATCCGGTGCGCGACCGGTAACACACGCAGTTGCGCCGTGCCCGAGCGCCTCGGCTTCGTGCGGGAGGGCGTTTTGCGCCATGGCCAGCGGATCCGGGGCCGGCCCGTCGATCTCCACGTCTATTCGATGCTGCGGGACGAGTGGCAGCGCGCACGGACGACTTAGTGTCCCGCGCGCTTCTGCTGGGGTCTCCTAGCTTTGGCGGGCGTGGCCGCGAGCGCACCAGCGGTTGAGCTAGGGGACCGGGTCCGGCTCTGGACGGGAAGGTGTAGCTCCGCACGGATAAAGCTACTCACCACGCGCAACATCCATTTCGTTAACGGCCCAGGGCGCTGGCTTTGCCCCCTGCTCAACAGCCGGATCCGCACGCGCCCAAGCCATGCAAGAAGCCGCCCTCATCTCCCAAAGAATTGGCGCCGGTCGGGCGCTGCACCTCGGTGTTCGAGAGGACAGCCAGGCCCTCCCGGGTCGGCGCTGGGCATGGGTTTTTGCGACCGGACCGTTGGCAGTCGAATCCTACCGCCGGGACGCTTCCGCCCCCGCGACGTCTGTGGTACACCCGAAGCAGGTGGTTTGTTTGACCAGGATGCCCGGGCGGCGGCGATCCGCGGTTGCGGAAATGTCCCTGTTCGGCATACGATAAAACACCTTCGTCACCTTTGGGCGGCGGAGGGACCGCCGGACCACTTGGGAGTTTGGGTTTGTGTTGATTCATAGCGGTTCGTTTCAGCGGCGTGCGATCGTGATTGCCGCTTCTCTTCTTCCGGTCACAGGATTCAGCCAATCCCTGATGCCGACCGCGGGCGCGGGCGGGTTCGTCCGGATCTTCGGCACCGATTCAGCGGTGTTGGAAGCACGGGAGCCCCGCAAGGACCTGCCCTGCACGGTCACGCCGACGAAGCCCTTCTTGGGTTTCGATCTGCGGTTTCATGCCGGCTACGACATCAGCATCCCTCTGCGGGAATTGGCCGGCTCGGACGATCTGCTCACCATCATCTTCCGGGTCACGCCCACGGTGGCGGACGGGGTTCCGGTGTATTTTTCCCAGAAAGTGCGGGTTCCGCCAATCGATGATGACGCCAAGGGGAGTGCTCTGCTGCAAGGCTCGTTCGACCTTGGGGAAGGCAAGTATCAGGTGGATCTGTTGGTCCGGGACCGGTCCGAACGCGTCTGCTCCCACTATTGGGAAACCGAAGCGGTGCTGCCGCCCAAGGATCGGGATTTGGCCATGAACATCGCGCCCAACACCGCCGAGGCTGCCGACAAGGAACCGTTCAAGGAAGAGCCCCCCGTGGACCGCGCCGCCAGCGATCCGCTCAAAGTCAAGGTGCTGATCAACTTCGCGCCGCAGAACGCCCAAGCGGCTACGTTGCAGCCCACCGACACCAATGCCCTCATTTCGATCCTCCGGAACATCGCGCGGGAGCCCCGGATCGGCGCCTTCTCGCTGGTCGCCTTCAACATGCAGGAACAACGCGTGCTTTATCGGCAGGACGAGGCGCCCTATATCGACTTCCCGACGCTGGGAGACGCAGTGGACAAGGTGAAGCTCGGCGTCGTCGACGTCAGTAAGTTGGGGGAGAAGAATGCCGAGACCAACTTCCTCACCGATCTGATCACGAAGGAATTGCAGAGCGCGGAGCGCACCGACGCGATCATCTTCGCGGGACCGAAGGTGATGCTGGATCAGCCGGTGCCGGAAGAGGCGCTGCGCCAAATGGGGAAGCCGGACTTTCCGGTGTTCTACATGAACTACAACTTCAACCCGCAGACGAATCCCTGGCGGGACGCCATTGGCAACACGGTGCGGTTCTTCAAGGGGCAGGAATTCACCATCAGCCGTCCGCGGGACTTGTGGTTCGCCTGGACCGAAATCATGAACCGCATAGTAAGATTAAAGCAGAGGGTTAGCGAATCGGCATCCCGTTAAGGCGAATCGCCATGAAAGCGGCACTTGTTCCTTTGTCCGCGTGGATTGCGCTCAGTGCGTGGGCCCAGCAGCCTTTCCTGGAGACCGACAGCCTGGCGCCTTACGTTCCCACCCCGCAGGCAGTGGTCGAGCGCATGCTGGAAGCCGCGCACCTGCGGCCCGGTGAAACGGTCTACGATCTCGGTTGCGGCGATGGACGCGTGGTCATCACCGCGGCCCAGAAATTTAAGGCCAAAGCGGTGGGCATCGAAATTAAGGATTTCCTGGTGCGTTCCACCAACCGCAAGGTGCAGGCCTTGGGCTTGACCGATTCGGTGCAGATCGTGCATGGCAATGCCCTGAACGCGGACCTCAGCAAGGCCGATGTGGTGACGATGTACCTGCTCACGCGTTCGAATGACCTGCTGCGTCCGAACTTCGAGAAATGGCTGAAGCCAGGCGCGCGCGTCGTCTCTTACGAATATCCCGTCCGGGGCTGGGAACCGGTGCGCACCGAGGTGGTGGAAATCCAAAAGATCGCGCACACGATCTACGTGTACGAAATCCCGCGGAGCGTTCCCAAAGGGACCAAGCCGGCCAAGTAAAAATCAGCCGCTCCATTTGCCCGAGGTAAAATCCGGAAACGTCTGCGGCGCGCCTCCGGCTTTGACGGAAGCTTCGCTCAAGGGGATGATCGCGCTCCACGCCGCGGCGTCATACACATCCACGGGGGAAGGCCGGCCCGAGCGCACGGCGTCAAAGAAATCGCGCATCGTCAGGTAGTCGCTGCCGCCATGGCCGGCCGTGCCGGCTTCCGCGGCGTACCGCCGCCACAGTTCGTGGTCAAACTCGGCTTCGTAGGGAGTCAGGGGTTCCCAGGCGTAGCGGGACGAACGCTTCTCGATCCAGATACGCTGCTCACCCTCGGCGTCACGGTAGGAACCGGCCGTGCCTTGCAGAGTGAAATACGTCGTGCTGGGGTGGGGGCGGGGCGAGGAGACATCAAAGCGGATTTCGATCACCCGGCCTTTCGCCGTCCGGATCAGGCTGGTGATCGAATCGCCCCCGAAGCGCTGCCGCCGGGCAGGCGAGTCGGGAGGGAACTGACGGGCCACATAGGCATCCATACTGGCGCTGGAGGTGGCCATCGAGACGATGGAGTCCAGCCGGTCGCCGCGGTGAATCCCCATCCACTGCGCGACCGGACCGATGGCGTGGGTGGGATACCAGTTGGCCCGCCAGGTGGACAACTCGCCGCGCCAGGTCAGCTTGCCCTCGGGCGTGAAAAACAGCCGGCGCACCTCGTGCACGTAGCCGCACTCGCCGTAAGTGAGTTCACCGAATAAACCGGCCCGCACCAGGTTGCCCACCAGCAAGTTGGTGCGGTAGTAGCAGCAGTTTTCAGCCATCATGTAGACGCGGCGGGTTTGCTCGACGGTGCGGACCAGCCGCCAGCAGTCGTCGATGGTCGTCGCGGCGGCGACTTCACTCAGGACGTGCTTGCCGGCCAGCATCGCGTCCACGGCCATGGGAGCGTGGAGCGGTTCCGGCGTCCCGATCAGCACGGCGTCCACATCTTTCCGCTCCAGCAGGCGGTGATAGGCGCGGGCGTCTCCCGCGATCATCGCCGGTTTGGCCTGCCCGGCGCCTTGCACGTAATCGGCGGCGCGAGCGGCCTTCGCTTCGTCCAGGTCGTTGACGGCGGTCACCGCAACGCCGGGGATCCGCAGGCAGACGCGAAGCAGGGAAGTGCCCCGGTTTCCCGTGCCGATCACGCCGAGACGCACCGTATGGTCCTTTCCGGCGGCAGGCGCCGCGGCCGCGGCGGCAAGAAAAAGCCTTCGGTTCATCGCTTTTGATGCTACCTGATGCCAAGGCGCGCCGCCACGCCGCGCTCCGGTCCCGGTTCGGAGTACAATGGCCGAATCCAAGGCGCTGGGAGATAATCGGAATGGCTATGAAGAAACGGACCCATGGATGGAACCGGCGGGATCTTTTCCGCGCGGGCGCAATGGCCGGCGCGGCGGGCGCGCTGGGCGCGCCGGCGGCAAGCGCCGCCAAGGCCCCGGCGGAGGACCCGTCGGTGTACACCGCGCTCGGCGTCAAGCCGTTCATCAACACGACGGCCACGCTGACCATCAACGGCGGCTCCCGCCAGCTCGACGAAGTGATCGAGGCGGTGGAAGCGGCCTCCCGGTTTCACGTCAACCTGGACGAACTCATGGAAAAGGCCGGTGAGCGCCTCTGCCAGTTATTGCAATGCGAAGGCGCCATGGTGACGTCGGGCGCGGCGGCGGCGCTGACCCATGCGACGGCCGCCTGTATCGCCGGCGCCGACCCCGAGGCCATGCAACAACTGCCCGATCTGACCGGCCTCAAGGACGAAGTCATCATGCCGACGTGGTCGCGCAACCAGTACGACCACGCGATTCGCACGCTCGGCGTCCGCATTGTCAACGTCGACACGCCCGATCAACTTGCCCAGGCCGTGAGCCGGCGCACCGCGATGATGTCGATGCTGGGGGACCGCTGGGAGAAGCCTCCGGTGACGCTCGAACACCTGGCGGAGGTCAGCCGGAAGACGGGCATTCCGATCCTGGTCGACGCCGCGGCCGATCCGCTGGTGACGCCGGACCCCTATCTCAGCCGGGGCGCGACGCTGGTCGCCTATAGCGGGGGCAAGATCATCCGGGGCCCCCAAACGGCGGGCCTCCTGCTTGGGCGGAAGGACCTGATCCGCGCCGCCTTCTTGAATAGCGCTCCGCACCATTCCTTCGGCCGGGCCTTGAAGGTCAGCAAAGAGGAAATCGTCGGCATGGTGAAAGCCGTTGAGGTGTGGGTCACCAAGCGCAATCTTGAGGCCGAGTACCGCGAGTGGGAATCGTGGTACGCGCACATCACCCGGGAAGTCACCCGGGTGCCCGGGGTCCGGACCCGGGTGAACCCGCCACGCCGGGGAAGTACCTTCCCGACCCTCCAGGTGGAATGGGACCCCCAAAAAGTCGGCATCACCGCCGGTGACGTCGGCGAGCAACTGCTGGGCGGAGAGCCCCGGGTCATGTCGCATGCCGCCGGGGAGGGCTTTTCGTTTGTGATCCGCCCGGTCGCCCTGAAGCCGGAGGAGTACAAAATCGTCGCGCAGCGCGTGCGCGAGGTGTTGGAAGGGGCCAAGGGCCGCCCTTACCAGCCGCCGAAGATCCTGCCGCCCGCCGCAAATGTGGCGGGGCGCTGGGACGTGGAACTCGAGTTCGTGGTGGGCAAGGCGAGGCACCTGCTGGTGCTTGAGACCAACCAGTCCGAGCTCGCCGGCACGCACATCGCCCGCCTCACCCGCGGCGATTTGAAAGGCCAGGTCAGCGGCGACCAGGTGCGCTTCACCAGCATCCTTCCTTATGAAGGCAACCGCCTCGAGTATGCCTTCCAGGGAAAGATCGAAGGGAATCGGATGTCCGGCGAGGTGGACCTGGGCGAACACGGCGCCGCCCGGTGGTCCGCCGAGCGCCACCGGGGGATTCGCGTGACGCGCGATCCTTCGAAGGCGTAAGGTTTCAGCGGCGGTTGTGCCAGCCGCGCGCACGCCGGCCGGAGACCGGCGCTACAGCCCGTAGCGCAACCCTCCGACTTGCGGCGCACGCCGGCCGGGGACCAGCGCCACGGGTGTTGGCCTCAGCGCGGGATTTCGTATTTCTTGATTTTTTCGTAGAGCGTCGAACGGTCGATGCCCAGCACCGCGGCGGCCTCTTTGATGTTGCCCTGGGTGCGTTCCAGCGTGACCACGATCGCCTGTCTCTCCAGCTCTTGGAGCGTCATGTTCGGAGGCAGAACCCATTGCGAGCGTGCGCGCACGCTCTCGGCCAGAAACGCGAAGTCGTCTTCGGTGAGGATGCTGCCGCGGCAGGTGACAATCGCCCGTTCGATCGCGTTCTCCAATTCCCGCACGTTGCCCGGCCAATGGTAATCCATCAGGAGGCGCATGGCGCCGTCGGTGACGCCGGTGATGTCCTTTTCGACTTCGTTGCCAATGCGCTCGATCAGGTGCTCGGTGAGCAACGGAATGTCCTCGCGGCGTTCCCGCAACGGGGGAAGATGAATCTCGATCACGTTCAGGCGGTAAAAGAGATCCTCGCGGAACTGACCCTGCCGCACGGCTTCGCGCAGGTCGCGGTGGGTGGCGGCAACCACGCGCACGTCGACCGGCACCTCTTCCGAGCCGCCCACCCGGTAGAAACGCCGTTCCTGGAGGACCCGGAGCAGGTCGCCTTGCAGCTTGGGCGAAATGTCGCCGATTTCGTCGAGGAACAGCGTGCCGCCGTTGGCTAATTCGAATTTGCCCTTGGTCTGCGCAGCGGCGCCGGTGAACGCGCCTTTTTCGTAGCCAAACAGTTCGCTTTCCAGCAGCGTTTCCGCCAGGGCGGCGCAGGAAACGCTCACGAATGGCCGGGAGGCGCGGTCGCCGGAGAAGTGGATCGCGCGGGCGATCAGCTCCTTGCCCGTGCCGCTTTCCCCCCGGATCAGCACCGTGCTGCGCAGGCTGGCGATATCCTTCGTCAGGGCGAGGATGTCCTGCATCCGGGCGTTTTTGGTGATGATGTCGCGGAATTCATACTGCCGCAGCAGCCGCTTGCGGAGCAGCTCGTTCTCCCGTTGCAGCCGCTTCACCTTGATGATCCGCTCGACCAGCAGCGAGATCTCCTCCGGGTTGCACGGCTTGACCATATACTCCTGCGCGCCTTCCTTCATGGCGGCGATGGCGGTGTCGACGGTGGCGTAGGCGGTGATGATGATGACGGCGGTGTCCGGGTTGATCCGGCGTAATTCCATCATGGTCTCGATGCCGTCCATGCCGCCGGGCATCTTCAGGTCCATGAAGCAGATGGCGTACGGCTTTTGGCGGGCCAGCTCCACCGCCTGTTTGCCGGAGAACGCCGTGTCGACCTTATAACCGTCCTCGCGCAGCCAGGCGGCCATCGACTCGCACATCGCCTCTTCGTCGTCCACCACCAGGATGTTCCACAAAGTCTTCATGTCTCGTTTCCTCGGTATTCACGGACCCGCTCGGCCAGCGCCCGCCGGCAGCCGGCGCAGAAGGCGTCCTGCTTCAGGTCCAATTGCTGAACGCTGGTCGCCAGGCTCATGGCGCAACCGCGGTCCGGACAGTGAATCAACCCGAACGCGTGGCCCCCCTCGTGCAATACTTCCGTCCGCAGGCGGCGCCGGAACACGGCGGCGTCGGCAGGCAGACCATAGAACTCCTGCCGGAGACGCGCGGTGGATACCAACGCCGCCACGCCGCCCAACTGTGCCTGGCCGAAGAGAAACGTCAGCATCGGGATAAAAATGTCGCGCTCGGTGAGCGCCAGGATCTTGCCATCCCCGGGCGAGGACTTCACCACCGCCAGCAGGAAATCGACCGCGCGGTACTGGCCGCGGCGCTCGTCGAACGCGCCGGGAGGTTCGGCGATGGCAGGCAGGTAGGACACCGGAAGCCGGAATTCGTGTTCCGCGCACTCCCGGGCCACACCGAGATTCCCTGCGGAGACGTCGCCCACCGCGGCCACGTACAACCGGCTCACGGACGCTGTTCAACCCCCGCCCGCTTATTGGCATGCGCCGCTTCCGGTTCGGCGGGCGTCCGGGGCAGCGTCACCAGAAAGCGCGTACCCTTGCCCACCGTGCTGCTGACGTCTACTTCGCCGTCGTGGTCCTTCACGATGCCGTAGAGAACCGCCAGGCCCAGGCCAACGCCTTTGCCCTCCGGCTTGGTCGTAAAGAACGGATCGAAGATCTTCCCCAGATTTTCCGGAGCAATGCCTTCGCCATTGTCCTCCACCTCGAGTTCCACCGCGGCTCCCTCGGCGGCCACTCGCGTCCGCACCACCACGCGGCCGTCCTCGCGGCCGTGGAGCGCTTCGGCCGCATTCAGCACCAGGTTCAGAATCACCTGCTGGATCTGGGAGGCATCGCAGAAGACGGCGGGCAAGTCCGGCTGCAGCTCCAGTTCCACTTTTGCGTTGGAAAGCTTCAGCTTGTGGTCTACCAGCGACACCGTAGTCTGGATCAGCTTGTTGATGTCCGCCGAGGCCCGCTGCGGCTTGGAGCGCCGGGAAAAGGCGAGCAGATCGGACACGATTCGGCCCACCCGGGAGGTTTCACTGACAATCTGGCCGAGATACTTGCGGAACTCCGCTTCCCGCCCGCGCGGAATGCCGTCGTCTTTCAGAATGCGCTGCAACAGCATGCTCAGATTCAGCACGGCGGCGATCGGGTTGTTGATCTCGTGCGCCACGCTGGCGGAAAGCTGTCCGAGCGAGGCCAGGCGGTCCGCCTGGAGCAGCTTCTGGTGCGCCGCCTTCAGTTGCTCGGTCCGCCGCGCCACCTTGGCCTCCAGGTCCTGCGTGAATTGATTGATCTGTTCCACCGCCTCTTTCAGCCGCTCGCGCATGGCGTTGAACGAAGCGGCCAGCTCGTCGAGTTCCTGGCTGGAATGCGGAATGGTCACCGGCTGGTCCAACTGCATCTGGCCCAAGGCGCGCGTGCCTTCGATCAGCTCCCGAATCGGCCGGCTTACAAAACGCCGGACGAAGATGACAATGAAACCCGCGATCACCAGCACCTCAAACCCGGTCAAGGCAGCCACCTGGAACGCGTAGGCCCGGGATTCGTGCTCAATCGGCTCCACCGAGAGCGCCACGTCCAACACGCCGAGCACTTTCATCGACTCCGGGTGCGCGTGGCACGGCGCCTGGCTGCATGCCGGTTCGTTCGGGATGGGCGTGACCATGTGGAGGGTGCGCTTTCCCTCCGGATTCAGCGCGTATCGCACCCGCGCACGCACGTCGAGGCTGTGGATCGGCTGAGCGGTGAGGTGGCAACTGCGGCATATCTCCGATTGGCGGTCCACCCGCGTGGGTCCGCTCAGCGGCCGGGTTGTGTGCATCACTACGCCTTCCCGGTTGTACATGGTGATGCGGTCGATGCCCTGTTTCTCCGCGATCCCCTGCATGATTTCGTAAACGTTGGCCCGGTGGTCATCGAGCATCGCTCGCCAGGTGGCGCCGGTGATGCTGCGCGAAAGCTGATCGGCGCCGACAATCATGGTCTCGAGCAGCCGGTTCCGCTCGGTGCGGATCGCGTACGCGCTGTAGAGCCCGCGGACGACCACAACAATAATGGTGAGCGAGACGATGAGCTTGAAACTGAGCCGCTGGGCGAAGCGCATGAACTCACCCAACCTCACCATAACACCGCGTAGCGGCGGCGCCTACCCTCCCTTGCGGGAGACGCTTCCGGCCATGCGCGAAGTCAGGAAACCAGCGCCAGGCGGTCTTCCACCTGGTCGTAGGTGAGGATCTCGTACAAGGAGGGATCCGACATGATCCGCGCCACCAGCGCGACATGCATCGCGTGTCCGGCGCGCTCGGCTTTCACGTGGCCGAGCAGTGGCCGCCCAATCAAGGCCAGATCCCCAATCAGATCCAGCGCCTTGTGACGGCACGGCTCGTCGGGGAAGCGCAGCCCCTCGGGATTCACCACCCGCTCCCGGTCGAAGCATACGGCGTTGTCGAGGGAGGCGCCCCGGATCAGCCCCATGTCCCGCATCTGATCCAGCTCGTACGAAAATCCAAACGTGCGCGCCGGGGCGATCTGCCGGGCATAGTTCTCCGGTGTGATCTCCATGTGCAAACGCTGCTGGCCGACGCAGGGGTGATCGAACCGGATTTCACACGTGAGCCGGAACGCGTCGTCCGGCTCGATGGCGATCCGTTTGCCCTTGTCCTCGACCTCAATCGGCCGCCGGATCCGCAGGTATCGCTTCTTGCGCCGATACTGGCGGATGCCAGCCTCGCGGATCAGTTCGACAAAAGGCTGGCCACTGCCGTCCAGGATGGGCACTTCCAGGTTGTCGATTTCCACGTAGGCGTTGTCGATGCCCATGCTGTAGAACACACTCAGCAGGTGCTCGGTGGTCGAAATCAGCACGCCCTGACGCATCAGCGAGGTGGCATAGCTCACCCGGGCGACATGCCGCCAACTGGCGGGCACGGGAAAGCGGTCCAGGTCCGTGCGGACAAAAACAATGCCGGTCGAGACGGGCGCGGGGCTGATCCGGATGCGGACCGGGACTCCGCTGTGCAGACCGACGCCGGAAGCCTCGGCCGAGCGGTGCAAGGTAGTTTCAAACAGCAATAGCGAACTCCAACGGGGCGGGCATCAACGATCGCGTGACCCCCTAGTGTACCAAGCTTGCACGCAAAAGGTAAGTACTTTATTTCGAGCGGGTTGCCTTATTTTAAGTGTGGCTCTTCAGCCACAGTTAAACGCCTCAATGTAGCGATTTCAAGACAAAAACGCAGCCCCGGGAAGCCGGTCAGAACTTCTGGAGAACAATCTGAACTTGGCTTTGATAGCCGCATTCAGTCAGGTGGTCGGCGCAAGGGCCAATTAGCAGGAGGGCGCGGCGGGTGGGGCCGCCGGACGTCAACGCCTGACGGATGAGCGCCGTAAACACCTGATAACGCCGGGGTGGGGGATTGACGCCCCGCTGGCGCTGCCGGTCCGCGGGGCTACAGACGAAAACTTGGCCGTCGTACGCCTGCGGCCGCACCAGCAGCGTCGTCCCGTCGAACACGTAGGTTCCGGTCTCGGTCACGGCGCCGCGGCTCAAGCAGCCCGGATCAGACACTTCCGTGGTGGTCAGCCACTGATAGCGGTTGCCATCGAGAAAGCGGACTACCCGGGCCCGCCCTTGCGTCCCGGCCATGCGGGAGATCTCTTCCAGGGTCTGATCGTCAATCCGCCGCTGCTGCACTTGCGTGATCACCGAGCCCTGCCCTTCGCCCCACGCGCCGGGAAGCTCGCCGCCGGGAAACCCCGGCGTTCTGAAGACTACCTCAGGGATCCGGACAAACTCGCCTGCGAACGGGGATGCCAATCCGGACGCCGACGCGGGTGGCCGGGGAGAGGGCGCCACCACCACGGGCAAGGTGACCGTGCCCGGCGTGTGGAGCGACGCCGCGATGCGGCGGAGCAGGGCCAATCCCCCGGCTTGGGCGGTCGCGCCGCGCGACCCCATCAAGGCCAGCACCAGCGTCAACCGCTGAGCCGGGCGCGGCTGGACGAAAAATACGCCGTGCCCGCCGCCCGGCGTTTCCAGCGGATATGTGAAGGGGAATGCGTCTCCGTCCGGCTTTGATTCCCGTCCGGTCAGGCGGGTTCCCGGCGCCTCCTTCACCATTCCGTCAACGATCGCCGCCGCCGTACGGTTGGCCTCGAAAACCATGCCGTAGACCACCACCGTGGCCGCCGCGCCGTCGCTGGGATCCTGCCACGCCTGGAGCGTCCAGTTCGCGCCGTCCGCGCTGGTTTCCACTTTCCAACCCGCCGGCACTTCCAGGGAGCCGCCGCGGACCGCCTGGCGGACCAAGGGTGGTGTCTGCGCGGCCAGCGCCACGGTCAAGGCGGAGAACAACGCCGCGATCCGAAGCATGGTTTGCCTCCTCCCTCGTAGTATGCCCTTTTCCTGGCCGGACCGGTGCGGCATCGGGTATGCTGGTAGCCAGAAACATCTTCCGGGGCTTCTGTTCGCGCGCCCAGGCGGGCGGCGGCGCGGAGGAATCAATATCATCCGAGACCAGCGAGCCTTTCTCGTCTATAATCCCGGGGCCGGCAAAATCAAAGCGGGCGGCGACCGCCTGATCCTCACGCTGCTCTCCGAACTCCGGCGGCACGGGATCTGGGCCACGCTGGCGGCCAGCCGCGGACTGGGCACGCTGCCCCAGGTCACCCGCGAATGTGTGGCCCGCGGCGCGGACCTGATGATCGCCTGCGGCGGCGACGGCACCATCAACGAGGTCGCCCAGGGGTTGGTGGGCAGCGACATCCCGCTGGCCATCCTGCCCGCCGGCACAGCCAACGTCCTCGCCTGCGAACTGGGTTTCGGTTCCGATCTGGGCCGGACGATCAGGAGCCTGCCTTCGTGCCGCCCCCACCGGATCTCCGCGGGCCGGCTTACCAACGCGGCGGGTGCCGCGCGATATTTCCTCCTGATGGCGGGAGCCGGTCTCGACGCGTTCATCGTGTACAACATCAGCGCGCAGTTGAAACGGCGCTTTGGCAAGGCTGCCTATTGGATCGGCGGTTTCCGGCAGTTGGGGCGCTCGCTCGAGGAGTTTCACGTGCACCTGGACGGCGCGCTCCACCGCTGCTCCTTCGCCCTGGTGACCAAAGTCCGCAACTATGGCGGCGACCTGCAAATCGCCAGGAAGGTCAGTATTCTCGACGACCACTTCGAGATCGTGCTGTTTGAGGGCGCCGAGTCGTACCGCTACTTGAAATACTTCCTCGGCGTAGCCACCAACTCGCTGGAACGCATGCGCGGGGTCACCGTGCGGCGGACGCGCCGGGCCGAGTTCCTCCCGCTCGAGGAACGCCCTGTTCATCTCCAGGTGGACGGCGAATACGCCGGCCAGATTCCCGGCGGGGTCGAGATTGTGCCCGATGCCTTGCGGTTGCTGATTCCGCCGGACTATGCGGCGCGGATCCGAGACTCCCGCCGGTAGGCCGCTCCTGCGCTCGCCAGATCTGTCGAACTGGCACGAGGCCCGTCCAGCCACCCACGGATCCACGCGAACGCCTCCGTCCCCCGCGACCCTAATTCGTCCGCTCGGGACGCGGCGCCAGACCAAGCTCCTTCAGCGCCGTCTCGCCGCCGGGCTGGTTGAGCTGCCAGTACTGCATCCGCGCTGTCTTGAGCAGAGACGCCTTCTCTCCGCCCGTCGCTTCGTATTCGATCACGCGGCGGGGAGCTTTCGTTTCCACCCGGAAGATCCGTTTGCCCCAACTGGATTCGGCAATGTACTCGTCGACCTCGAATTCGCCCGCCGGCACCCGGATCTTCTTCGGCGACCCTGACCGGCTGAGCGCCACCGGCTTCCACGCCACCGGCAAATGACGGTCGCGCGATACCGCCAGCGACATCAGAAACGGTACCGCCAGGGTTTCCCCGGGCCCGAGCGTCGGACGCGCCATCCCCCGCGCCCACAGCCAGAGCGCGTCCTCGCTCAACCCGTCCCCCGGATAGTCGAGCGTCAGCTCCTGATCCGCCTCGCCGTCGAAGTAGCTATGGCTGGTGTACCGTATGCCGGCGGCGTCAAACAGCAGTTGGGAATACACGTGCCCGCACCACTCCTGGCTCCCGAAAGAAGCCTTCACCAGCGAGCCGGCGGGATGCCGGTTCACCGGTTGCAACGCCACAAACGCCGAGAGCATCTCATGGTAGTCGTACACCCCCGTCTGAAAGTCCCTCATCAGGTTGAGCTTCATGACCGGAAACTCGTCTTCTTTGGGATGCTTGCCCGGATCTGCTTTCACGCGCGCCGAGTTGGAAAACGTCTCGGTCACAAAGATCGCGATAGCCACCCCTTTGCGGGGAGCGTTGTACTTGGGCACGGCCAGATCGTACGAGGAGAGCTCGGCATTGCCGTCTGACCAAACCGCCCAGAAGGCTTCGTCAAACACGGGAGCGCGCGAGGAGTCGACAGGCGGTGGTTCCGGTGCGGGCGTATCCGCCGGAGACGGAGCCGTCGAGGTTCCGCACGCCAGAGAAAGCGCGGAAGCGCCGGCAAGAACCAGCATGAGAGTTCGATTCGCAGCCATAGGAAGATGGGGGATCCAAACGCCTCTACCAACATACTCCAGATGGCCCGCGGACGACCGCTCCGCTGGAGGCGCTCCGGCACGCCACGGCCGTTTAATTTAACCACCTCAGGGAAAGCCGGCGCCCGTCCAGCCCTCACCCGGCAAGCGATGGATCTTCACGCCGCGCGACGAAAGTTCCTCCAACAGCATCGCGATCGCCGGCTGCGGCGCACTGCCATCGCTCACGACCACCGCCCAGGTCAGATCCTCGCGGAACTCCCGCGTCGAAACGCGCCACCTTCCGCCCTCCCGGGTGGCGTCTATTCCCGAACCGATCTGGATCCACGACCAGCGCCGCACCAACGCTTGCGCGGCTTCCGGGCTGGGCAGCGGTCCGCGCACGATGAAATGGTTGTTGCCGTGAACCAGGACGCCTAGCATCAAGCAGCCAGGCTCGATGGTAGCGCAGCTCGGGGTGGGCGGCGGAAACCTCGAAAACAGGCTTCCCCCGCCCCGTCTCACGTGCGGCGCCCCTTCGCCAGCGCGTTGCCCGTGAGAAATCCGATCATCGCCGCGAACGCCTGTTTGGTCAGATCGGTTTCGCGCACCTCCAAAGCGGATGTCGCGATCGTCGTCAGGTACAGCAGAAACAGAATGCACGATTGACCGCCGTAGGTCTCCACCACCAGCATCAGCCGGTACAACCACCAGTCACTCATTCCGCGGCTCCCGTCCGGCGCGATACGCCAGGTACGCAACCTGCGCCGCCGTGTTCACCACGCGCGTCGCCATCCCTGGATAGTGGCGCCGCAGCAGGGTGGATACCCCGTCCAGCAACGCCAGCCCGCGCTTCTCGGGCGGAAGAGCCAGAAACCGGTCCAGGTGCGGCAGCGCATATTCGCGGAACAAGGCGGCCAACTCGTCGTCGGTCCGGTTGGGCGTCTTGCGCGCGAAGGCCTCTACCAACGGCAGCGCGGCGCCCAACATTTCCCGCGCCGTTCGCAGATCCTGCTCGGCGCGCCCGCCGCGGAAATAGCCCGCCACCGCGTCCCACATCTTCCTCAAAAACGTCATCACTGTCTTCCTCCAGGGATGCCGTGCGTTTAGCGCACGGCGAAGGGCAGCGCCACTTGCGCCGCCGGCGCCGCGATCTGCAGTGGTATCCTCACCCAGCGCGGCAGAGGCTTGAACGATTCGGCCAGGTTCCGCAGGAATGCGGCGCTGTGGGCGGTCGTCTGCCGGCTGTTGGCGGCCGTCTGCTCCAGGCTCGCGGCGACGCGCGGCGCGGCCCGTTCCACCTCGCGCGACGCCCGCTCCACCGCCCGGCTCATCGAAACGTAGCGGTTTTCCAGACAGTCTGGGTTACTCTGGCAATCCCAGATCTGCGCCGTCGCGTACTTAAAATCCCCGGGCAGCGCTGCGTATGCGCTCGCCAGGCGGTCCAGGCTGGCCGTCATCTGCCTCAGTTCGCCGGCCGCCACTTCCGTCCACCGGTCGAGGTGCCGGTTGGCGTCCGCCCGGTACAACGCCGATTCGCGCACCACCTCGGCCCGGGCTTGCACGATCTGGCCGACGGCCCGCCGTTCGAGCCGGTCCGCCCGGTGCAGCAACTCTGCCCTGCTCTGCCGCAATTCGTGAAGCAGCACCTCCCGGGTAATCTGAAGCTCCGCCCGGACCCATCGCGGAGTCACCCGCAGAAACGTCCGCACCTCCCACAGCGCCAGCGCGGCCGCCACCGCGCATCCTGCCAGCGCCAGATGCGCGCAGGCCCGCGCCGCTGCCATCCAGCCCCGCTCAACCCGCACGCCGCGCCCCCTCAATGGCCGCCAACACGTTCGCCTGACGGCCGATCTTCTTGAGCAGCTCCCCATAATGGGACGCCGTCGCATACCCCTTGCCCGCGATCCCCTCCATCAACGCCTCGACATCTCCGCTCCGGCGGTATTCCTCGAATTCCTTCCGGTACCGCGCCGTCTGCGTGATCAGGTTGACCTTGTCCGCGATCGCCTCCTCCAGCGTCGCGTACGAGGCGAATTTCCGGTCCAGTTCCACCCGAAAACGGCCCCCGCCGATCGACTGCCGGCTTCGAATGGTCGCCCGTTCGTCCGCCGGCAGCGTGCGGATCTGCGCTTCGGTCAGTTCCTCGCTGGTCGGACAGTAACGGAAACCGCGGTGCCGCTTGGCCTGAAACGTCACGCCAAAGTAGTTGTGCTCGCCGCTGGTGCGGCGTCCCCAGTCCGATTCCGCCGCCCACTGCGCGATCAGCAGCCGGGGCGGGTAACCGTATTCCCGCTCCGCGCGGACCGCCGCAGCGGCGAACTCGCGCAGCCTCTCTTCCCGGCTCATCGGCTACCTTCCGTTCACCCGTTGCAGCAGCCCGAAGCCGCGCTCCAAATCCTCGGCGATCACCCGCCGGCCGCTCTGCGCATTCCGCATCAATGCGTTGGCCGCCTGCCCCGCCGAGATCGGCCAGCCCTTCCCTCCATCCATCGGGTTGGCCAGCCACGGGTAGACCCGCACAAAACGCATGGGATGGGAAAAACAAATCCCCAGGTGATCCGCGCCCGTGTACTGAGCGCCTCCGGGACAGCCCCAGTAGTTCCGCTCTTCAATGAAAGGCTGCGAGCCCGGCGCAAGTTCCTCCACCACTTTGACGATCTCCCTTGCGGTCTGGGCCGTGGCGAACGCATAGGGACTAAGCTGCACCGCCGGCGCCGGCGGCATGGGCCGCACCATGTTGTCCATCCGAAAATCGAACAGCACCGCGTTCTCGAACGTGTAGCTCTGCCGGACACACTTCGCGTCGTAGACATACCCTGTGCCGGGTTCGAAATAGTAACCGAAGACCTCGCGGTATCCGCTCAGGTCGCAAGCCGCGCCCGCCACGCCCGGCAGGAGCGCAAACACCGCCATCCACATGCTTCTCATCCATTTCCTCCCGTCTTGGATCGGAGTCCCGGAAGAACTCCGGAACCGAGAAAGGCGTCCCTACACGCCAGGACGCCCTTGGCGTCCTCAGCATACCCGCCCGCTTCCGCCCCGGATCTCTCCATGCCAGGCGCAAGTGATTGATGATGAGGGATTTGTTTTTTTTCAATCTGCTGTGAACACCGCTCCCGCCCTTCCCGATTTGTCATCAGCGGGAGCCTATGTTATTCCTAGAAGTTTCCGCAACATCCGAATCGGCAGTTCATCCAAGCAGTAAGAAGGAACGAGAGAGATACTTCTATGGCTTACGTCATCGCTGAACCCTGTATCGGAACCAAGGACACAGCTTGCGTCGATGCCTGCCCCGTCGATTGCATCCACCCCAAGAAAGACGAGGACAGGTTCGCCACGGAAGAAATGCTGTACATCGATCCCGTTGAATGCATCGACTGTGGCGCCTGCGTCCCGGTCTGCCCGGTGTCCGCCATCTTTGCGCTGGACGACCTGCCGGAGAAGTGGGCGGAATTCACCCAACGCAACGCGGCTTACTACGGCCGGTAGGCGGCACGGAAGCGTATTGCTTCCGCGTCCAGCAGAATCCCCCCGCGCCCGCTAAAATAGTCAGTTTCATGCCTATTCCGCAGGCGGCGGCCGACTTCATGGCCCGGCTGATCAGCCAGGCCCGCAGTAAGCCGCAACGCATCGTCTTTCCCGAAGGCGGCGATCCGCGCGTGGTGCAAGCGGCGGCGCGCCTGGCTCGCGACCAGGCGGCTAAACCCATTCTGATTGGCCATCCTCCTCCGAGCCCCCCGCCCGGAGTCGCCTTCGTCGATCCCACCGCGCCGGAGCGCGCCTGCCGCTATGGCCAGATCTACTATGAACGGCGCAGATCACGCGGCATTACCCAAGTCGAAGCGGAAGCCATCGCCCGGAAGCCGCTCTATTGCGCCGCCCTCATGGTCGAGGCGGGCGACGCGGACGGCACGGTAGGCGGCGCGGCCAACACCACCGCCGAAACCGTCCGCGCCGCGCTGCAATGCATCGGCCCCCGCCTCGGCGCGAAAGTCGTCTCCAGCGTCTATATCATGGCCTTGCACGACCGTTCGTTCGGCCATCAGGGGCTGATGACCTTCGCCGACTGCGCCGTGGTGGTCGAGCCTACCGCCGTCCAGCTCGCCGAAATCGCGATCGCCTCTGCCCAGACCACGCGCGACTTGCTCGGGGTCGAGCCCGTCGTGGCCCTCCTGTCGTTCTCCACCAAAGGCAGCGCCAGGCACAAACAGGTCGATACCGTAGTGGAAGCCCTGCGCATTGTCCGCGAACGCGCGCCCGCTCTCCACATCGACGGGGAGTTGCAGGCCGACGCCGCCTTGTCCCTCGAGGTGGCCCGCGCCAAGGCGCCCGGCTCCACCGTCGCTGGCTTCGCCAACACCCTCGTCTTCCCGAACCTGGTCTCCGGCAACATTGGCTATAAGCTGATGGAACGTCTCTGCGGCGCCGCCGCGATCGGTCCCTTTCTGCAAGGCCTCGCCAAGCCGGCCAACGATCTGTCGCGCGGCGCCTCCGCGGACGACATCTACAACACGGCCGTCGTCACGGCGGTCCAGGCGTGCTGTTGATGCTGCCGTTCCCCCTGATTTACCACGAGCGCTACGACCTGAACTTGGGCGGGCACGTCTTTCCGGCGCAAAAGTACCGCCTGCTTCGCGAACACTTCCTCCGCGCCCGCTTTGCCGCCGAAGAGGACTTCGTCCTCCCGGAGCCCGCCACCCAGGAGCAGGCCGCCCTCGCCCACGACCCCGGCTGGGTCAAGCGCTTGGCCACCGGCACGCTCAGCTACTTCGAGATCCTCAATCTGGAAATCCCCTATTCCCGCAAGACCGTCGAAGCGTTCTTTTACGCCGCCGGCGGCACCATCCTGGCTTCGCGCTTGGCCTTGGAACGCCGCTTGGCCTACAACATCGGCGGCGGTTTTCACCACGCCTTCCACGGTCATGGGGAAGGCTTCTGTGCGCTGAACGATATTGCCATCGCCATCCGCGTCCTCCAGCACGAGGGCCGCCTGCGCCGCGCCATGGTCATCGATGTCGACGTCCATCACGGCAACGGAACCGCCGCCATCTTTACCGGCGATCCCAACGTATTCACCTTGTCCATCCATCAGCGCGATAACTATCCCCCCGTCAAGCCGCATTCCAACCTGGACATCCATTTGGATGACGGCGTCGGCGACGCCGAGTATCTTCAACTCCTGCGCGAAGGACTGGACAAAGCATTCGGCCTGTTTCGGCCCGAGCTGGTCATCTACGTCGCCGGCGCCGATCCCTACCAGATGGATCAGTTGGGCGGGTTGAATCTGACCCTCCGCGGCTTGCTCGAACGCGACCGTCTGTGCCTCGGCCGGGCGTTGGAGGCGGGCGCGGCGGTGGCAGTCACTTTGGCCGGCGGTTACGCCTTCGATCCGAAAGACACCGTCACCATCCACGCCAACACCGCCTTGGCGGCGCGCGAACTGCTCACCGC
>Ga0272446_1001349_pt1 | contig 35749 bp, 25 predicted proteins | sample YNPCB0061_FD_194587 | JGI IMG/M metagenome (GOLD analysis project Ga0272446, IMG submission 194587) | Hot spring microbial mat communities from Yellowstone National Park, WY, United States - YNP-CB-006-1 | ecosystem: Environmental > Aquatic > Thermal springs > Hot (42-90C) > Sediment | place...
TGATGGGAGCGAACCGGCATGGTTTCCTCCTGGGGGCTGGAAGGTAGAACTACCAGTACCATAGCAGAGGTGACCTGCCGGTTCAATCTTCGATTGTTCAGGTGCTTAAGTTCGCGCCTATAGGGCTTTGCCCTCCCCAACCCTCCCACCGGGCGGGGGTGTGGGGGAACCTGGTTTCCCCTATCCCCCTGCGTGAGGGCTTTGCCCTCCCCAACCCTCCCACCGGGCGGGGATGTGGGGAAACCAGGTTTCCCCATGGTCACGTCAGACGGTCATGCGCATGGCGCACCACGCCGCGATGACCATGACCTGGGAGCGCGGGCGTCCCGCCCGCGCCACGGCTCCGCGGGCACGGTGCCGGCCCCCGCCCTGACCTTCCCCCACTGGGGGCGGGCACCCGGCTCCTCCCCCCAGCGGGGGGCGGCTGGGAGGGGGGCTGAACGCGGCGCGCAATGGTTACCTCAGCCGTCCATGCGGCTGCGCCGCACAACGCCGCGATCAAAATCGCCTGGGAGCGCGGGCGGCCCGCCCTCGTCGCGTCTCCGCGGGCACGGTGACAGCCCCCTCCCTGACCCTTCCCCACTGGGGGCGGGCACCCGGCTCCTCCCCCCGGCGGGGGGAGGCTGGGAGGGGGCTGAACGCTGCAAACGATGGTCACCTCAGTAAGCCCGGGCGAACACCACCTGGCGCGTCGTCTCGCGCCCGGTGTAGACGCAGACGCCAGGCGCCTCGGGCTGCTCCAGGGGGATGCAGCGGATGGTGGCGCGGGTCTCCTCCTGGATGCGACGCTCATCATCGGCGCTCCCGTCCCAGTAGGCCCAGGCAAAGCCCTGCTCAACCTGCTGCTTCAACTCGTCGTAGGTGCGCACCGTGGCGCTGCGTTGCTCGCGGAAGCTCAGGGCGCGCCGGAAGAGACCGGTCTGCATCTCGTCGAGCAGGGCCACGAGGCGCTCGGTGAGACCGGCCTGGGGCACGAAGCTCTTGCCCTCGCGGCCCGGCACATCGCGCCGGGCGACGGCCACGCTGTTCTTCTCCACATCTTTCGGGCCGACTTCGAGGCGCACCGGCACGCCCTTCAGTTCCCATTCATTGAACTTGAAGCCCGGAGTGAGATTGTCGCGGTCATCGATTTTAAAGCGCAGGCGTCCCTGCCAGTCGCCGGTAATGCGCTCCACGGTCTCCAGCACGCGGGCGCGCTCCTCGGGGTTCTTATAAATCGGCACAATGACCACCTGGGTGGGCGCCAGGCGCGGGGGCAGCACCAGGCCCTCATCATCGGAGTGGGTCATGATCAGCGCGCCGACGAGCCGCGTACTCACGCCCCAACTGGTCGTCCAGCAGTACTGGACGGTATTGTTCTGGTCGGTGTAGGTAATATCGAAGGCGCGGGCGAAGTTCTGGCCCAGGTTATGTGAGGTGCCGGCCTGGAGTGCGCGCCCGTCCTGCATCATCGCCTCGATGCAGTAGGAGCGTAGCGCCCCGGGGAACTTCTCCTTTTCGGTCTTCAGCCCGCGGATCACCGGCACGGCCATCACCTGCTCAACGAAATCGGCGTAGACCTCGTGGAGGATGGTGAGCGTTTCGGCTTCCGCCTCGGCCTCGGTGGCGTGCGCGGTGTGCCCCTCCTGCCACCAGAACTCCGAGGTGCGCAGGAAGGGGCGGGTGCGCATCTCCCAGCGCATCACGTTGCACCACTGGTTGTAGAGCAGGGGCAGATCGCGGTAGGAGCGAATCCAGCGGCTGTAGAAATGGCCGATAATCGTCTCGCTGGTCGGGCGAATCACATACGGCTCGGTCAGTTCCTCGCCGCCAGCGCGGGTAACTTCGGCGACCTCGGGCGCGAAGCCCTCGACGTGCTCGGCCTCCTTCATGATGAAGCTTTTGGGGATGAGCAAGGGAAACTGCACATTGGCATGGCCGGTGGCCTTAATACGCTGATCAAGCTCGCGCTGCATCATCTCCCAGATGCCCCAGCCGGTGGCCTTGACCACGATGCAGCCGCGCACGACCTCGGCCGGCTCGGCCAGGTCGGCTTCGCGCACAATATCGAGGTACCACTGGTTGTAATCGGTCGCCCGGGGAGTAATGACATCCTTTGGCATAGTTGCTCCTCAGCCATTGGCGCTGGCGCGAGAGAGAGGGCCCTCTGGCTGCATTCTAACGCAAATCCTTCCGCATGAGTTCGCTAGGGATACTGATCCTGCCGGCAAAGGGGGAGGCGCGCGCCACAAGCTGGTAGCCGCGCCGGAGGTAGAGGCGGCGCGCGGGTTGATTGCCGCTGATGACCCGCAGGTAGGCGACGCTCACGCCCATACAACGGGCCTGTTCTTCGATCTGCTCCATAATCGCATCGCCGATGCCCCGCCCGCGCCGGTCCTCCGCGACGATAACGCTGTAGATATAGCATTCGCCGGGGCGCAGGCGCGTTTCACCGACCAGAGCGGCCCGCAGCATATTGCCGATGAGGATCAGGGTGTTGAGCGGACCCAGGCAGCGGATGGCCAGGGTGAACGTTCCTGGGGGCAGGTTGACCGTACTCACATCGCCGTGGAGGCGGATACTGGCGCTCCCCACCACGGCACCACCGGCATCGAGGGCCATGAAGCGCCCGCGCACGCCGCTGGCCAGTTCGTGCTCGACAAGGTGACGTATCAGGCGCACCTGGCCGTGGCGTGGCCCCCGCAGGACGCCGGGCATCTCGGCGTGAAAGAGTTGCACCACCAGTTCGGCCAGGGTCCCGGCATCAGCGGAGGTTGCGGGCCGCAGCGTGACCGTCTCGGTCGCCATACGCCGTTGTCCATCGGTCGGAGAAGATGCGCCGGAGCGGTGATCGCGCGGTGAAGCGCGAGACCGGCGAAACGAGGGCGCGGGGAAAGCGGATTTCCCCGCGCCAGCCGGTCAACCGTGCCTCGGAGCGGTTACTTCGCCGCGTAGGTGGCCAGCAGGCCTCCGGCCTCGACGGTGCCGCCGACCTGCACGCGCACCTCGGCGATGACGCCGGCGTGGGTGGCGGCGATCTCATTTTCCATCTTCATCGCTTCCACGATGAACAGCACCTGCCCGGCCTCCACCTGCTGGCCCGGCTCGGCGCGCACCGAGACGACGCGACCCTGGATGGGGCTGATCACCCCGTCAACCCTGGGCGCCAGCGCACCCTTCCTGGCCCCGGCGGCAGGCCGGCGCTCGCCGGGAGCGGCGGGGCGCCCGCCGGCGGCGCCGCTGGCCAGCGCCGGTGCGGGGGCCGCTCCGAAGACCTTCACCCCGAAGCGCCGGTTGTTGACCTCGACGGTGAACTCGCGCGGCTCTTCGGGGCCGGGCGCGGCGCCCGGTTCGGGCGGCGGCGGCATAAAGGGACGCAGTTGCTCAACCAGTTCGGGGTGCTGGCCGATGAAGTTGACCGTGGCCTTCCCGCTGCTGAAGACCGGATGGCTCAGCGCGGCGCGGTAGAAGGGGATCGTAGTAATCACGCCGCCGATGGTGTACTCGGCCAGGGCGCGCTGGGCGCGGGCAATCGCCTCGGAGCGCGTCTCGGCCCACACGATCAACTTGGAGAGCAGCGAGTCGTAGAACTGGGGGATGGTGTAATCGGCGCGCACGCCGCTATCTACCCGCACCCCCAGTCCGGACGGCTCCTGGTAGGTGGTGATCGTTCCCAGAGCGGGCCGGAAGTTGTGCAACGGATCCTCGGCGTTGATGCGGCACTCGATGGCGTGGCCCCGCGGCGTCAGATCCTCCTGGCGCAGCCAGAGCCGCTCGCCCTGGGCGACACGTAGCTGGGCCTTGACCAGATCCACCCCGTAGACCATCTCGGTAACCGTGTGCTCCACCTGGATGCGGGTGTTCATCTCCAGGAAGTAGTATTTCCCATCCTGGAAGAGAAACTCCAGCGTCCCGGCGCTCACATAGCCTACCGACTGGGCCAGGCGCACCGCGGCGGCGCCCATCTCGGCGCGGATCTCGGGGGTCAGCGCAGGCGAGGGCGCCTCTTCGATCAACTTCTGGTGGCGACGCTGGACCGAACAATCGCGCTCGCCCAGGTGGACCACGTTGCCGTGCATGTCGGCGAGCACCTGGATCTCGATGTGGCGCGGATTGTCCAGGTACTTCTCGACGTACAGCGCCCCGTTCTTAAAGGCCACCTCGGCCTCGCGGCGGGCGCTGGCGAAAGCGTCGGCCAGTTCGTCGGGCGAGCGCACCACGCGCAGACCACGCCCGCCGCCACCGCCGACGGCCTTGATCGCGATCGGATATCCAAACTCATCGGCGATGCGCCGCACCCCGGCCACGTCCTCGATCGCCTCCAGCGTCCCCGGCACCAGCGGCACCCTGGCAGCCGTGGCCTCGCGCCGCGCGGCGGTCTTCCCGCCCATACGTTCCATTGCTTCCGGCGGCGGGCCGACAAAGACCATCCCGGCTTCGGTAACGGCGCGAGCGAAGTCGGCGTTCTCGGCGAGAAAGCCATAGCCCGGATGCACGGCGCCGGCACGGGCCTGATGGGCGACCTCGATGATGCGGGGGATGTTGAGGTAGCTCTCGGCCGAAGGCGCCGGGCCGAGCAGATAGGCGGCGTCGGCATACGCGACGTGCGGCGCATCACGATCAGCTTCGGAGTATACGGCAACGCACCGCAACCCCAGTTCCCGACAGGCGCGCATCACACGCAGGGCGATCTCGCCGCGATTAGCGATCAGCACGGTGTCGAACATACGCATCCGCTTCCATACGACCAGTTACCGCTGAGACGATGTCCCGGAAATTCAACCACGACCGCCTCGATGATGATCGCGCGGTCAGGCGAGGGGAACGGGTCTTGCGAAAACTGGTACCAGGGCGATTCCGAGCGTGCGGCAAGCCCGCTGCGCCGCCGCTAATTGTAGCATACTCCGTCCTGTTACAAGTCAGGACCCATGCGGCTGCGCCTCGCACCGACGGCATGAAAATACTTCTTGGGAGGGCGCAGCCCTCCCAAACCCTCCCGCGGGTGGGGGAATGGGGAAACCCGGTTTCCCCATTCTCCTGCGGAGCCGGGGCGCGGGGAAACCCGGGTTTCCCCGCCCACTGCGTGAGGGCCAGGCCCTCCCGCGGGCGGGGGTATGGGGGAACCAGGTTCCCCTATGTTCACGTCAGGGGCGGGGTCGCCTGGCCAACGCCTCGCACCGGCAGGGGCGACGGTTTTTCCCTTGTGGGCCGTAACTTCGCGCTCAGAAGAGGCGTTCTTCTTGATAGAGCAGGGGCGCTGTGGCAGCGCCCGGACGTTGAGCAGACCTGGATCTGGCCGTGAGCTACGTAACGTCAATTCGTCCGGGAACGAAGGCTCCCCGGCGCGCGTTGTTCCAGAACGCGCGGTTCGCGGCGCTGCCCGCTCCGGCGCCGTCGCGCCCGCTGGCGCGCGTGCTGGTGAGCGACGATGACCCGGACATCCGCCAGATCTACGCACTGCTGCTGACCAGTCACGGCTTCGAATACATCGGCGCCCCCGCGGGCGCCGGTCCGGCAACGCTCGATCTGGCGGCCCGCGTCCGGCCCCATTTGCTGATCACCGATGTGCACAAGCCAGGCTTCGACGGCCATCGCCTGCGGGATATGTTGCGCGCCAATCCGGCCACCGCCCACATCCCCGTGCTGACCGTCTCGACGATGGACCCGATGAGCGATCCCCGCCTGGCCACAACTGGTCCGTTGGACGACTACTTCCTCAAGCCCTTCACCTTCGAGGCCCTGCTCTACCGGGTGGCGGCCCTGCTGCCACTGGGCGCGGCGGCCCACGACCAGTTGGTGGCGCGGGCGCAACGGTTTTCTTGCTACGAACATTTCCACCCCGTTACTGGCCTGCCCTGCCTGCACACCCTGGCGAACGCCCTGCCCGCTCTCACCGGGCAGCCTGGCTGGGTGGCGACCAGTGTGAGCATCGGGGGGTTGGCGGCCCTGACGCGGCGCTGTGGCCGCCCGGTGGCCGAAGGGGTGCTGGCCCGCCTGGGCGCCCTGGTACGGGCAGTGACCGGGCCGGAGGTGTTCGCCGCGCACCCCGGCTTCGACCCGCAGGTGGCCCTGGTCGGCCCGCGTGAAGCCGTCGCCGTGGCCACCACCTCGCTGGCGGCCCGCTTCGAGAGCCTCCAGCAGTGGGCCGTCCGCCCCACCCCGTCATTCCCCCCGCCCCGTCTGCGTTTCTTCCACACCGATGATCGCGCTGGCCTGGCGATCGACCTGCTGGCCCTGCGGGCGGCCCTGCGCGGCGAACTCCACAATTAACGTGAACATAGGCCACTGGAGCGGGAGGATGGGGAAACCGGGTTTCCCCACGCCCCTGCCCGCGGGAGGGCCTGGTCCTCAAGCAGGGGTATGGGGAAACCGGGTTTCCCCATCCCTCCGCCCGCAGGTGGGGGGCCTCGCTGAACGTCACCGGATACCACGGGCCTCCTGAGAGGCTCTAAAAGCCCACCCGTTCCTGACCCTTCAGGTTCAGCAGGCTGCGCACCTCGGCGGGCGTGGCGATGGGCCGGTCAAACTCCCCCGCAATCCGCACGATCTTCTCGACCAGTTCGTGGTTCCGCCCCAGCACGCCCCGGCGCACGAAGATGTTGTCTTCCAGCCCCACGCGGGCATGGCCGCCGAGCATGATCGCCGTGGTGCACATGTGAAACTGCTGGGGGTAGCCGGCGCCGATCACCGACCAGCGGTAGCCGTCGGGGCCGAAGAGGCGGGTGGCTGTGTCGAGCATATGGGTCAGGTCGTAGAGCGTGGCGCGGATGCCGCCTAGCACGCCCATCACGAACTGCAGCCAGATCGGCTTTTCGACCAGCCCCTCGCTGAGCATGAAGTCCAGATTGTAGAGATGACCGACATCGTAGATTTCGAACTCCGGTCGCGTGCCGGTTTTGCGCATCTCTTCAAGGAAGTGCCGGATGCTGGCAAAGGTGTTGGGAAAGATGAAGTCCTCGCTCCCCTTGAGCCACCCGGCCTCCCAGGGAAAGCGGTAGTCGCCGTCGTTGAAGCGTCGCGCCACGGGATGCACGGAGAAGTTCATCGAGCCCATGTTGCACGTCGCCAGTTCCGGCTGCCAGGTTGGCACGACACGCACACGGTCGGCGGGCGTCATCCCCACCCCGCCGCCGGTGGTGGTGCAGATCACCGCGTCGGTACGGGCCTTGATCGCCTTGAGGATGGCGCCGAAGAGTTCCATATCCGACGACGGCGCACCGTTCTCGGGGTTTCGGGCGTGAATGTGGATAATCGCCGCGCCGGCGCGGGCGCACTGTTCGGCATCCTCGGCCAGTTGCTCGATGGTGTAGGGCAGGTAGGGGGTCTGGGTTGGCACCGTGACCGCGCCGGTCAGCGCAGCGGTGACGATCAACGGTTCCATGCGCGCTCCTTTCGCTTGCCCTTGCGGCCGCGCCGCAAGCCGGTGAGTGGATGGGGAAACCGGGTTTCCCCACGCCCCTGCCGGGTGGAAGACTGATTGCCCACCTATCGTTCCCGCGTTTGCGGCGACAGGACACGCCTAACGTGAACATACGCTCTCGGAGAGGGGTGTGGGGAAACCAGGTTTCCCCACGCCCCCACCCGCAGGAAGATAAGGGCGCAGCCCTTACGCAGGGGGATGGGGAAACCCGGTTTCCCCATGCCCCCACCTGCGGGAGGGTTGGGGAGGGCGCAGCCCTCCCAAAAAGAACCTATGGTCATCCCGTCAGGGTGCGGCGCAGCCGCATGGACGGCTGTCAAGGGAGATCCTCAAAGATCGCCACCACGCGCGTCCAGCCGGCGCTGCCGCCGGTGAGTTTGACCGGGAAACAGGCGACCTTGAACCCCGTGGGTCGGGGCAGCGTATCGAGGTTGGCGAGCTTCTCGATGTGGCAGTACTCCAGGTCGCGCCCCACCCGATGAGCCTCCCAGATCACCGCAGGGTCGCCGGTGCGCTGGAAACGCTCCTTCATGGCCCAGAACGGCTGGTCCCAGCCCCAGGCGTCTATGCCCATCACACGGATGCCCTGGGCGATGAGCCAGCGGGTCGCTTCGGCGCTCATGCCCGCGCCGGCGTGGAAGTACTCGGCCTGGCCCCACAGCTTGTCGGCCCCGGTCTGGATGAGCACAATCTCACCGGGCGCGAGGGTGTGGGTGATCCGCGCCAGGGCGGCCTGCACATCGTCGGCGCCGATCACCCCGCCACGGGGGATATGGCGCATATCCAGCACCACGCCGTCGCCGAAGAACCACTCCAGGGGCATCTCATCAATGGTACGGGCGCGCTGGCCGCCGCAGGTCGGGTAGTAGTGCCAGGGGGCGTCAACGTGGGTGCCGGCGTGGCTGCTCATCGTCACCTTGTCGTTGGCCCAGCCGTTGCCGTCGGGCAGGTCCTCCACCCGCGCCCCGAAGAAGCTGGCCATGAACGGCGCGCTCTGCTGATGGCTCTCGTGCTCGACCAGCACCGGCAGCGGTTCGCTCGGGCCGCTCTCGGTCGGTACGCTCAGATCGAAGATTTTCATCGGCACGTCCTTCCCCTAGCGTGAACATAGGCTGCTGGAGCAGGGGTATGGGGACACCAGGTTTCCCCACGCCCCCGCCCGCGGGAGGGCCTGGCCCTCACGCAGGGGTATGGGGAAACCCGGTTTCCCCATACCCTCATCCGGTGGGAGGGTGTGGGAGGGCTGCGCCCTATAGGCGCGAACGTAACGGGCGAGGGCTTCCTGAAGCGGCAAAATGGGAGAGCACCCGCTCAGAATCGCCCCTGAAAGCCCGTCGAGAGCTGTACCCCCCCGGGCTGTATCGCCCTCTGGCAAGCCGTCTGTGGCTTCACAGAGCCACACGCTTACGTTCGCGCTTATAGGGCTGCGCCCTCCCAGGAAGTATGTTCACCCGTCGATGTGCGGCGAAGTCGCATGGACGGCGGAAATGGTTTTACACCCCCGCTTCCTGGAGCGCCGCGTTGATGATCGTTTGCGCCTCGGCCTGGATGGCGGCCAGGTGCTCCTCGCCCTTGAAGCTCTCGGCGTAGACCTTGTAGATGTTCTCGGTACCCGAAGGGCGCGCCGCGAACCAGCCATTGGACGTGACGATCTTCAGGCCGCCGATCGGCGCGTCGTTGGCCGGAGCGCGGGTGAGCCGGGCGATGATCGGCTCGCCGGCCAGTTCGGTGGCCGCGACCAGTTCGGGCGAGAGGTTGCCCAGCACGGCCTTCTGCGCCGGGGTGGCGGGCACGTCGCTGCGGGCATAGACCGAGCGGCCAAAGCGTTCCTCCAACTCGCGGTAATGCTCGCCGGGGTCGCGGCCCGTTACGGCGGTGATCTCCGCCGCCAGCAGATCCATAATGATCCCGTCCTTATCGGTGGTCCACACCGTGCCATCGCGGCGCAGGAAGGAGGCCCCGGCGCTCTCCTCGCCGCCGAAGCCGTAGCTCCCGTCCACCAGACCGTCCACGAACCACTTGAAGCCCACCGGCACCTCGGCGAGGGGGCGGCCCAGATGGGCGGCGACGCGGTCGATCATCGAACTGGAGACCAGGGTCTTGCCGACGGCGGCATCGGCGCGCCAGGCGGGGCGGTGCTGGAACAGGTACCAGATCGCCACCGCCAGGTAGTGGTTCGGGTTCATCAGGCCGACGCTGCGGGTGACGATCCCGTGCCGGTCGGCGTCGGGGTCGTTGCCAAAGGCCACGTCGAAGCGGTCCTTCAGTTCGATCAACCCGGCCATGGCCGCGGGCGAAGAGCAGTCCATGCGGATCTTGCCGTCCTTGTCCACGCGCATGAAGGCGAAGGTGGGGTCAATGCTCTGGTTGACCACACTCAGGTCGAGGCCGTAGCGTTCGGCGATCGGCGCCCAGTAGGGCAGTGAGGCGCCGCCCATCGGGTCAACGCCCAATTTCAGCCCGGCGGCGCGGATGGCCTCCATATCAATCACGTTGGCCAGGTCGGCCACGTAGGGTCCGACATAGTCGTGCATATGGGTGGTGTCAGCGGCGATGGCCCGGGCGAACGGCATGCGCCGCACGGCGTGCAACCCCTCGCGCAGCAACTGGTTGGCCCGATCCTGCACCCAGCGGGTGGTGCCGGTGTCGGCGGGGCCGCCCGAGGGCGGGTTGTACTTGAAGCCGCCATCGTCGGGGGGATTGTGCGACGGGGTGATCACCACCCCGTCGGCCAGGCCCTCGCGGCGGCCGCGATTGTAGGTGAGGATGGCATGCGAAACCGCTGGCGTAGGGGTGTAGCCCAGACCGGTCTGCACGCAGAGTTCGACGCCATTGGCGGCAAAGACCTCGATCGCCGTCACCAGGGCCGGCTCGGAGAGGGCGTGGGTGTCCATGCCCAGGTACAGCGGCCCGCTGATGCGCTGGGCGCTCCGCCATTCGCAGAGGGCCTGGCAGATTGCCAGGATATGCTCCTCGTTGAAGGAATGCTGCAACGACGAACCACGGTGGCCTGAGGTGCCGAAGGCCACCTGCTGCTCTGCAACGGCGGGATCGGGAGTGAAGGTATAGTAGGCCGAAACGAGGCGCGGCACGTTGACGAGCAACTCACGGGGGGCCGGCTGGCCGGCCAGCGGATGGGCTGCCATAGGCGGGGCTCCTTCTGGTGCTTCACGCCGATATATCAATACGCGCAGGACGACCCTATTATCGCAGAGATTCGCGGTGGGGATCAACTCTGAACCGCGCCCGGGGCGCCCCGAAACGTTCTGCGTCATATCGGGGATACGGGCACCGACGCACGGGACCCGGCACGCGCACCGGCAGTCGGCGCGCGCCGCCGGTAGCCGACCTGACCCGCGGCGGCGTACCGCGCGTGGTGGCGCGCCCCCCTCCCGGCCTCCCCCCGTTCAGGGGCGGACAGAACACATGAGCGTCGAGGGGCTTTATGGCGTCGGGATGCGCTGGTTGGCCCTCACCCCCGTCCCCTCTCCCGCGCGCGGGAGAGGGGTGACTAGAGTCCTGCGCCGGGGCGTCCCGATGCGGCAGAAGCCGCGTTAGCCCGGATATTCTGTCCGCCCTTAAACCCCGGCGGGGGAGGGTCACCGAGGGGCGGGACGCGCCGCACCTGCCGTACATGTGGTACAGTAGGGCAACGTTGGACCAGTCAAGCATCAGCGACCCTCAGTGGACACCCGGGTATGGAAAAGCCCTTTGCGGCCCGGCGGCGCGGGCTGATCGCCCTGATGGCGATAACCTTCTTGATGTACGCGGGGGTCTTCATGGTCATCCCCCTGGTGTCCGTGCACTACGTCGAGTACCTGGGCTTCGCGGCGACGCTGGTGGGCCTGGCCCTGGCCACGCGCCAACTGCTGCAACAGGGGTTCACGCTGGTTGGGGGCGTGCTGGCGGATCGCTTCGGGGTACGGGGGCTGATCGGCGCGGGGGTGCTGGTGCGGGCCATCGGGTTCATCAGCCTGGCCTGGGCAACCTCACCAGGGTTGCTCTTCGTCGCCATGATCCTCTCGGCCCTTGGCGGCGCCCTGTTCGAGGCGCCGAGCCGGGCGGCGGTCGCGGCCTTGACGCGCGAAGAGGAGCGGGCGCGTTTCTATTCGATCACCGGCGTCATCAGCGGTCTGGGCATGACCCTCGGCCCGCTGGCGGGGGCGCTGTTGTTGCGGCTCAACTTTCAGGCGGTGGCGCTTGGCGCGGCGGCCTGTTTTGGCCTGGTCTTTCTGATTGTGCTGTGGCTGCTCCCGCCGATCCGCGTCGCCGCCGGGCGCCTCTCGCTGGGTTCCGGGCTGAACCTGGTGCGGCGCGATCGCACCTTTCTGGTTTTTACCGCCCTGACGATGGGATACTGGTTCATGTGGGTGCAGATCACCCTGAGCCTGCCCCTGGCGGCCGAACGGCTCACGGGCAACCCCGAGGCGGTGGGCGTTGTGTATGCCCTCAACGCCGGAACGACGGTGTTGTTCCAGTACCCGGTGTTTCGCTTTGCCGAACGGTTCCTGCGTCCCTTGCCGATCATGATCATCGGCATGGCGCTAATGGCGTTGGGATTGGGCGCGGTCGCGGCCGCCGGGGACATCGGCATCCTGCTGGCGTGTGTGGCCATCTTTACCCTGGGCTCGATCCTGGCCACCCCGACCCAGCAGAGCATCACGGCGTCGCTGGCCGACCCTCGCGCCCTGGGGTCGTACTTTGGGGTCAACGCCCTGGCGCTGGCCTTCGGGGGCGCGCTGGGCAACCTGGCGGGGGGCGCGCTCACCGACGCGGCGCGGCGGGTGGGTCAGCCGGCCCTGCCCTGGCTCACCTTTGCCCTGCTGGGGCTGGGCAGCGCCATCGGTCTGGCGATGCTCGCCGAGCGCCTGCAACGCCGCCGCGCGACCGCCCACCTGGTCATCGCCACCCGCCCGGAGCGACCATAGAAGCGCCGCTCTACTCTCCCGCGGGCCGGGGGCGTGGAGAAACCGGGTTTCCCCACGCCCCGCTCCGAGAGCTGATGTTCAGGTCAGGCTATCATACGGCTGCGCCGCGCACCACCGGATGAAAAAGGTTTTTCTTGGGAGGGCAGCGCCCTTCCACACCCTCTCGGCGAGGAGTGTTTACCCTGAAAAGGAGCCAGCTATGCCCGCACCAAACAACCGCTATGCCTTTTTCAACGGCGCGATTGTCCCCATCGAGCAGGCCACTGTCAGCGTGATGACGAACGCCCTGAACTATGGCACGGGGTGTTTCGAGGGCATTCGCGGCTACTGGGTTCCGGAAGAGGAGCAGTTGCTGGTCTTTCAACTGCGCGCTCATATGGAACGTCTGCGGCGCTCCTGCCACATCCTGTACATGCGCCTGCCGTACAGCGTGGACGAGCTGTGCGCGATCTGCATCGAACTGCTCCGCCGTGAAGGGTTCCGCGAGGATGTGTACATTCGCCCGCTGGTGTACAAGAGCGATCCGGCGATCGCGGTGCAGATGAACGGCCTGACCGACGCCTTCACGCTCTTCGCAGTTGGCTTCGGCCAGTACATCGCCAACTCGACGGTGCGGGCGTGCATTTCGTCGTGGCGGCGGATTGACGACAACATCATCCCCTCGCGGGCCAAGGCCTGCGGAGCCTACCTCAACTCGGCGCTGGCGAAAACCGAGGCGCTGCTCAACGGCTACGACGAGGCGATTGTGCTTGGCGGCGACGGGCAGGTGTCCGAGGCCAGCGCGGCGAACCTGTTCATCGCGCGCGGCGGCGCGCTGATCACCCCGCCGCTCACCAGCGACGTGCTGGAAGGCATTACGCGGCAGGTGGTGGCGCAACTCGCCCGCGACGAACTGGGCTTGAACGTGGTGGAGCGACCAATTGACCGCACCGAGCTGTACGTGGCCGACGAGGCCTTCTTCTGTGGAACAGGGGTCGAGATCAAGCCGATCGTCGAAATTGACCGGCGCATGATCGGCAATGGCCAGGCGGGGCCGATCGGCAGCGAACTGGCGCGCTGCTATGCCCAGGTGGTGCGGGGCCAGCTTCCGGCGTACCGCCAGTGGTGCACGCCGGTGTATGAGTAGTGAGCCCTGCTGCGAGGGCCGCGCCCTCCCAAACCCTCCCCGCAGGAGGGGGAATGGGGAAACCCGGTTTCCCCATCCCCTGCGCGAGGGCTGCGCCCCGCAAACTCTCCCAGCGGATCGTTGCCGGCGCGTCGGCGCGCGAAATATCCTCCAGCATCACCCCGATGACTGTCTGCGGCGGCAGCGCACTCCCTTCCCGGTAGGCGATGGAAAGCCGCGCGCCGGGTCTATGAAAAAAATTGCTCACATCTCGTTCAAATGCTCGCAGAGATCCATGTGCGACCCCGGGTCGAGCAGCGCGGCGCGGCCATCGTGTCGCTCGCCTTCTATCAGCATAATCTAACGTGAAAATGGGGGAACCAGGTTCCCCCACACCCCCATGTTCATCGGGTGTTGTGGGCCTCGACCATGGACATCTAACGTGAACATAGGCCGCTCACCTACGCGCATGCGGCGCTGAACCCCCCCTCCTAACCTCCCCCCGCTGGGGGGAGGAGCCGGACTCCCTCCCCCAGCGGGGGGAGGGCTGGGGAGGGGGGCCGTCACCGTGCCCGCGGAGACGCGACGAGGGCGGGCCGCCCGCGCTCCCAGGCGATGTTCATCGGGCGTGGTGCGCGAATCGCATGGACACCTGAGGTGACCATCGTTCGCCGGGTTCAGCCCCCCTCCCAGCCTGCCCCCGCTGGGGGAGGCGCCGGGTTCCCGCCCCCAGCGGGGGGAGGGTCAGGGCGGGGGCCGTCAGCGTGTCCGCGGAGCCGTGGCGCGGGCGGGACGCCCACGCTCCCAGGTCATGCTCATTGGGCGGTGTGCGCCATGCGCATGACCGTCTCACGTGAACATCGGCTGCTGGAGCAGGGGCGTGGGGAAACCCGGTTTCCCCACGCCCCCACCCCGCAGGAGGATGGGGAAACCCGGTTTCCCCATCCCCCCACCCGGTGGGAGGGTCTGGGAGGGCTTTGCTCTCCCAGGAACAATCGTATGTTCATCCCGTCGGTGTGCGGCGCGAGCCGCATGGAGGGCTGATGCGCGAATGATATTGGCTCCTGGAGGGATCATGGCTCACTCCTGTGCACCGTTGATTGATCTGTTTGTGCCACTACTGTTGCACAATGATCCGCAGGTGCAACGCCAGAGCGCCGTGCTCCTCTACAGCAGTTATGGTGACGAGGCAGTCCAGCGTCTGCGGACCCTGATGGCCCAGGGTGACGCTAGAGAGCGTCAGCGGGCGCGGCTGGCCCATGAGGTCCTGGCGTGCCACGTGTCGCGGGCCACCGCCGGGCCGCTCCCCGGTCTGGCGGTGCAGGTGGCCTGCCTGGGGGTGTTGCGGGTCTGGGTAGCGGGTGTCCCCATCCTGGCCGAAGTGGCCGAGCGTGACCGGGGCCGGGCGGGCAGCCACAAGCTGCGCGCGGTGCTGGCGGGGCTGATCCACGCCGGGGGGCGCGGGATCAGCCGCGAGGCGCTGATGGCGGCTGTGTGGGGCCAGGGTGCCGCCGCGCATGGCCTTATGCGCACCCTCGGTTCGCTGCGCGCGCTGATCGTCGAAGCCGGCGGCGAAGAACTGGCCGATGCCGTTCTGCTGGTTGATGAGGAGCGCTGCCTGCTCCATCCCGACCATGTGCAGAGCGATGCCGCCATCTTTGAACGGCTCTGCGTCCTCGCGGCGGAGCTTGAGCAGCAGGAGGGGTTGGCAGCCGCGGCGCCGCTGTACGCCCAGGCGCTTGAATTGTACCGTGGCCCCTATATGGCCGATGTCTCTGGCGCCTGGAGCGCACTGATCGAGCGCCGCAACCTCCTGGCCGGCGATTTCTTGAACCTCGTCGAACGCCTGGCCGCGCATGCCTTCAACGAGCGTCGCTACCACGAATGCGCCCGCCTGTGCGACCTGGCCCTGGCTGAGGACCCTGCCGCCGATGATCTGACGGTCTGGCTGCTGCGCGCTTATGCCGGGCTTGGCCATTACGCCGAGCTGGAGCACGCCTTTCAGCACTACCTGCGGGCGGCGCGCGTCGATCCGCGCGCTGGCAATGACCCGGTGGTGCGGGTCTATACCCGATTGCGGCAAGAACGCGCAGTGGGACTGTAGGTGCCATTTGAGACCTTAGGCATGGTTCAAAACCCGCAGTTTGCGCCTGACAGTCTGGCGGGGAGGTGGGGGGGGGGGGGGGGGGGGGGGGGGGGGGGCCCCCCCCCCCCCCCCCCCCCCCCCCACCTCCCCCGTGGTCCTGTGTGGCGGCGAACTGGCACGTGCATTTGAGCCATGACTTAGATTGCAGATTGGAGATTGCCGCTCACTGCACCGGTCGTCCATGCGGCTCGCGCCGCGCACGAACAGGATGAACATAGATTTCTTCTTGGGAGGGCGCAGCCCTCCCAGACCCTCCCACCGGGCGGGGGGATAGAGGTTTCCCCATCCCCCCTGCGCACGGGCTGCGCCTTCACCTTCCCGCGGGCGGGGGCGTGGGGAAACCCGGTTTCCCCATGCCCCTGCGCACGGGCTGCGCCCTCCCAAAGCCTCCCAGGGGCCGGGGCCTGGGTGCGCGGGCCTCCGGCCCGCGTCCGCTGAGGGATGGGGAAACCCGGTTTCCCCACCCCCCTGCTTTAGCGGCCTATATTCACGTTAGGAAGCGCTCCAGCCCTCACGAGCTTGCGGCGTCGCTATGAGGCTTTGGCAGCCAATGATTTTCGCCCCCGTAGGGGGGCGAAATGTTTTTTGCAGGCCCAGACCTGTCCGCCGCGGCACCAGAAGCCTGCCTATCGCTAAACGTGATTCCATTCCTCAGTTGATTCGGTTTACAAACCGTGTAAGATTGCTATTAGTACGAACATAATACATAGATTACAGGAAGATTACAGCAAAAATTATCAATTTCTGGTAACAAATTGGTAATTTGCAATCGCTAACCTAAGCGAAAGTACATAACAGCGCTGCGCTCCCTTCCGAATCCACCTTTCTACTATATCCAATCCTAGTGACGAGGAGGAGCCTGTGGTCTCGACGACCTTTCATCGCTATCCGACCCTGCCCGGCGCGTTCGAGGATGCCCTCTCCCCTATCCACACGACCGTGCTGATCCCCGTCTATAACGAAGAAGCGGCCCTGCCCCGCGTGCTGGAGGATGTGTTCGCCAACGTGGGGCCTGGCTATGAGATCCTGGTCGTTGACGATGGCTCCAGTGATGGCACCATCGCCGTGGCCCAGGCTTACCCCTGCCGGGTTGTCAGCCACGAGACGAATCGCGGCAAGGGCGCCGCGATGCGGACCGGTCTCGCCCATGCCCGTGGCGAGAAGGTCATCTTCATTGATGGCGATGCGACCTATCCCGCCAGCGCCATCCCCGAGATCTCCCGCCAGCTCGACCGCTACGATCTGGTGCGCTGTGTGCGCCACGATGGGCGCGATAAGATCCCGTTCGTCAATCGCCTGGGCAACCTCTTCTTCGATCACCTGATCCGTAGCGTGCACCGGGTCGAGGGCAGCGACGTGCTCAGCGGCCTCTACGGGTTGCATCGCCGCCATCTGCTGGCGATGCAGCTCGAGTCCGATGGCTTCGACATCGAGACGGAGATTATGGTCAAGGCCGGCTTGCTGGCCCTCACGGCCCACAGCATGCCCATCCAGTACCACGAGCGTATCGGCGAGAAGAAGCTGAAGCCCTTGCGCGACGGCTGGGCCATCCTCCTGCGCGTCCTGCGACTGGCCGCGATCTTTAATCCCTTCGCCACGTACATCATGCCCGGGCTCATGCTCTGGCTGCTGGCCCTCGCGGCCCTGCTGATCCCGCACCACGGCCCATCTGGCGTCTCCGGCAGCGAGCCAGCCATGATCGTCGGCGCCATGGCTTTCCTGACCGGCTTCCAGTTGCTGATGCTGGGCGGGGTGGTGCACCTGTACCTTACCCGACACGGGATGCGCCGGCCCAATCGCATGCTCGATCTGCTGACCCGGCAGCCGGTGCGCCTCGCCAACTATGCTTTCGCCGGGTTGCTCGTCCTTGTGGGTAGTCTCTGGACGCTTGGCCTCGCCGGCCAGTGGGCCCGGGGCGATCTGGCCTCGTTCCGGCCTGGCGAGGAGTTGATCCTCGCCCTGGCGATGGTCGTCGGTGGCACGAAGCTCTTTGCCACGAACCTGCTCGTGGCGTTGTTTGCCTCGCACACCGCAGGCAACCCGCGCGCCCAGGATCGTCGCAGTGACGCGCTTAGTCCGGTGAACGTCGAGCCAATCCATTGAGTGCCCGGAAGACAGGAGGTGTGTCATGACAGCCCCGATGGATCTGCCGGTCTCGGTGATCATCTGCGCCTACACCGAGGCCCGCTGGACGGATCTGCGCGCCGCCATCGCCGCGCTGCGGACGCAGCAGGTGCCGCCGCACGAGATGATCGTTGTGGTGGATCACAATCCGGCCCTCTTCGAGCGGGCCAGCGCGGAGCCGGCCCTGGAGGGCGCGCGGGTGCTCGCCAACACTGGCCCGCGAGGCCTTTCGGGGGCCAGGAACGCCGGTGTGGCCCATGCCCGGGGCGCGATCCTTGCCTTTCTCGACGATGATGCCATCCCCGAGCCCGACTGGCTGGCTCGTCTCCTCGAAGCGTACCGCGATCCACGGGTGATTGCCGCCGGCGGGGCGATTGAGCCGCTCTGGCCCGCCGGGCGCCCGCGATGGTTCCCCGAGGAGTTCGACTGGGTGGTCGGGTGTACCTACCGGGGCGTGCCGACCGCGCCAACGCCGGTGCAACGCCTCATCGGATGCAATATGTCCTTCCGGCGCGAGGCGTTCGACCTGGCGGGCAGTTTCCGCAGCGAGATCGGCCAGGTGGGCGATGATCTGATGCGCAGCGATGATACCGAGTTTACCATCCGCCTGTGGCAACGCTGTGGTGATCGGGTCCTGCTCTTCGTGCCCCAGGCGCGGGTGCGCCATCGGGTGACCGAGGGCCGCGCAAGCTGGGCCTATTTTCGCTCGCGGTGCTATGCGGAGGGCTTCTCCAAGGCCCAGATGGCCCGCCTGGTCGGTTCCCGCGATGGGCTGGCCGCCGAGCGCGACTATGTGGCGCGCACCCTGCCTGCCGGCGTGGCCCGCGGGTTGGCGGAGAGCGTCACCGGGCGCGATACCGCCGGAATACGGCGCTCAGGCGCCATCCTGGCCGGCCTCGCCATCACCGGCTTCGGCTATGTGAGCGGCGCGCTGGTGGGCCGGCTCGATGCGCAGCGCCGCCAGGGGCTTGCCCAGTACCTGCTTCCGCGAGGCGCCCGATGAAAATCGCCCAGATTACATCAGGCTACCATCCCGACTTCGGCGGGATCGAGGGCCACGTCCAATTGCTGAGCGAGGCGCTCGTCCGGCGCGGGCATCAGGTCACGGTGCTGGCCGAAAGCCGGCAGCCGGGGCTGGCGGCGGTGGAATGGGTCAACGGCGTGGAGGTGCGCCGCTTCCCCGCCGTCGGACGGGGGGTGTGCCGCTATCCCCTGGGCATGCTGCGCTACCTGCGCGCCCACGCCGGCGCCTGGGATGTGGCCCATGCCCACAATTACCACGCCTTGCCACTGATCCTGGCCTGTCTCGCCCGCCCGGCGCCGCTCGTGCTTACGCTGTACTACCACGGCAAGGGCCATACCGCGCTGGCGAACCTGCTGCACCGGGTTTACACGCCGGCGACCAGGGCGCTGATCCGGCGCGCGGAGGGGATCGTCTGCCCCTCAGAGGCCGAGGCGGCGCTTGTCAGCCGCACCTTTGGCCCCGATCCGCGCCGGATGCGCGTCGTTCCCACGGTGGTGGCGCTGGTTGACGCCGCATGCGCCGATGCGGAGCTGCCGGCCTGGGCGGAGATGCGGGCGCCCGCGTGCCTCCTCAGCGTCGGACGGATGGAGTCTCACAAGCGGACCGACCGGCTGATCGCGGCCCTGCCCCATCTCCCGACCGGCTATACCCTCACCCTGGTCGGCAGTGGGCCGGAACGCGAGCGGCTGGAGCGGTTGGCCGACGAGTGCGGGGCGCGGCCCAGGGTGCATTTCGCCGGCCGGGTGAGCGACGCCGAGTTGCGCGCCTGGTACCGCCGCGCCGGGGTGCTGGTGTCGCTCTCGGAGGCCGAGTCGTTTGGGCGCACCATCGTCGAGGGATTGGCGATGGGGTGCCGGGTGGTGTGCAGCGACATCCCGGCGCACCGCGAGTTCGCCCGGCGCTACCCCGAGTGGGTGACGCTGGTTCCAGCGGACGCCGACCCCGGGAGCCTCGCGGCGCTGCTCGACGCGACGGCCCGCCGCGAGGCAGGCGCTCCGCCTGATGTGCAGCCGTACTCCCAGTCGGCCATTGCCGATGCGATGCTGGCGATCTACGCCGCGACGGCCCGTTTCGGGGCGTTATGCGCCCCTCAGGAAGCTGCTCTGGAGGTGGCAGGCGATGCGTATCGTCATTCTTAACACCTATAGCTGGCTCAACAAGGGCGATGCGGCGATCGTGCTCGGCACCGTGCATGCGCTGCGCGCCATCGCGCCCGAGGCCGAGATTACGGTCGTCTCGCTCACGCCGGAGATTGACCGGCCCCACTATGCCGCCGAAAACCTGCGGGTCGTGGCCGGGCCCTTTGGTCTGTTCTATGCCGCGCATATTCCCGCGGGGGTGCGCGCCGGGCGCTTTGCGGGCGGGTACCTGGCCCTGCTCGGGGCGCTGCTCGCCAGCCGCCTGACGCGCCGGCCGCTCCCGCGCTGGTGGCCCGCCGGGCTGCGCGAAGTGGCGGACGCCATCGCCGAGGCCGATGTGGCGATCAGTTGTGGGGGCGGTTTCTGGCAGGATAGCTGGGGGCCGGGCGTGCTCGTCCACGTGGCCCAGGTGCTGGCGGCCCTGGTATCCGGTGTGCCCGTCGTCTGCCTCGGGCAGAGCGTCGGCCCCTTCCGCAGCGCGCGCCTCCGCGCGCTCGTGGGCGCCGTGCTGCGTCGGACCGACACGGTGGTGATCCGCGAGAGCGAGTCGCTGGCGACCATCCATGCCATGCGCATCGCCCCGGAGCGCCTCCAGTTCGGCACCGACATGGCCTTCGCCCTCGACCGTGACCGGCCTGCGCGTCGCGCCACTGCGCCTCGTTCGGGGCGCCTGCGGGTCGGGGTTACCGCGCGCAACTGGTCGTTTCCCCATGCGCTGGATCGCCATGCGGCGCAGCGGCACTACGAGAACGCCCTGGTGGAGGCCCTGGAGCATCTGCTGGCCGTTCACGACGCCGAGATCGTCTTTCTGCCGCAGGTCATCGGCCCCGGCAACGATGACGATCGCCTCGTCGAGCGGCGGCTGGCCGCGCGGCTGAAGCGCCCCGATCGGGTGCGCGTCATCGAGGACGACCTGGCGCCCTCCGCGCTGATCGAGATGCTTGGCGAGATGGATATGCTGCTGGCGACACGCTTTCACTCGGCGATCTTCGCCATGCTCGCCCGTGTGCCGGTGGTGGCGATTGCCTATGAGCACAAGACTACCGGGATCATGCGGCGCATGGACCTCGGCCAGTGGATCGTCCCTATCGAAACGGTGAGCGGAGCGCGATTGATCGAGTTGATCGCGGCGCAACTCGCCCGGCGCGAGGCGGTCATCGCCACCTTGAACGTTCGGGTAGCGCAGGAGCGCGCCCAGGCCCTGGCCGGCGCGGCCATATGTCGGCGCGTCGCCAGGCGGCCCGCCACGGCGGGCCGGCGAGCCGTGGTGGTCGAAGGAACCCTGTTGGAAGATTAAGGAGATGCCATGAGCGTTCATGTTCCAACCGAACAGCGGCGGACGGCGCTGCTAGAAGGGCTGGCCTTCAGGGGCGAGTGGCTGCGCGGCTGGCGCCCGCCGCTCTTTTCCGTGAGCCTGGCCTTGTTGTTCCTTGGCCTGGGAGTGCTGGCGCGGGCGTATCTGGTGGAGGCCAATACCTCGGCGGCCTATGGTTGGTTCTGGGCCGGGTTGGGGTTGAGCGTGGGCGGGGCGATCATGAGCGGCCTGGCGCCTGCCAGTGCCACCGGGCAGCGGCTGGCGCTGCTCGCTCTGCTGGGCGGTGTGCTCTACGTCCCCACGTTTCTGCGCAGCCCGGCCTATCCGATCTTCGCCGATGAGTTGTACCACTACCAGGCCCTGACGCTCATGCGCGAGCAGGGCGCGCGCGAGGTGAACCTCACGTTCTTCACTATTCCGCGTGACTATCCGGGTCTGGCCCTGCTCGGGCTGCATGTTGTCAGCATCGCCGGTCTGCCCTCGGAATGGGCGGTGCGGCTCGTGCCGCTCCTGGTCCATGTGACGATGCCGGTGCTCGCCTACGCCGCGCTGGCGGCCCTGCGCGTGCCGGAGCGTCTGGCGTTTCTGGGCGGGTTGCTCTACATGGCCAACCGCAGTTTCTTCTTCTTCCACAGCGTCTTCAGCTATGAAACCCTGGGCACCCTGCTGTTCCTGGTCCTGGCGCTCCTCAGCCTGAACCTGCTGCGGAAGGAGACGCCGTCGGCGCGGCCGTTCCACCTGCTGCTGTTGCCGGTGATCGCAGCAGTGAGCATCACGCACCATTTCAGCAGCCTGATCAGCCTGGCCTGGCTGCTCGGCTGCGCGGCGGTCACGTGGGCGCTACGGCACGAGCAACGGCGTCTCTTCGGCGCCCTGGCGCTCGTGGCCGCCGTCTTCGGTCTGGCCTGGCTCGCCTTTCAGTCCGATCGGGGCATTCAGTACGTTGTCCTGACGATCACCAATCGGGCGGCGGCGTTCTTCAATGGTTTGCAGGCGGCGCTGAGCGGCTCGGCGGCGTTACCCGGCGGTGACGCCTGGCGGTTGCGGCCCCTCTTTGCCCACTCGCCGCTGCCGCTGGCTGAGCGGTTCTTCGCCTACCTCTACCCCGGGCTGATCGCCGCGCTCATGCTGGCGGGCCTGGCGCGGGCGGCGCGCTTCTTCTGGGCCAGGCGCGGCCAGGATCTGGCGCCCTACGCGGGTGTCATCGCGCTGGGAGTTTTTGGCCCGATCCTGTGGCTCCTGTCCACGCCACTGGTGCTGACGGTCAATCAAGATGCGGCCTATCGCTCCTGGCCGTTCCTCTTCCTGGGGGTGGCCCTGTACGCCATCATCGCCCTCTACGGCGTTGAGGCCGAAGCGCGCCCTCAGCGCGCTCCGATGCACCTTGCGGCGGTCGGCATCGCCATACCGCTGCTGATCGGCGGGATCGTGCTGGGCGACAACCAGGCGGGACGCTTCCACACCTCCCAGATCTTCGCCGCCTCCGGGCCAGAAGCCATGACCGATGATCTGGTGGCGGCGGCGCGCTGGCTGGAGGCCCACTACGGCCCGCACCACCGCGTCGCCGGCGACCGGGCCAGCCAGGTGGCCTTTGGCGCCTTCGGCAACCAGCGCACCCGGATCTGGGGCGTCGGCCACTTGTATTACTACGCCGATCCCGGCGGAGCGATCTGGTTCCTGAACGAGCACCAGATTGACTTCGTCAGCGTGGATCGGCGGGTGTCGCGCGCGCTCCCGCGCTATACCACCTACTTCGGCGACGCCGACCCCTTCGGCCAGCAGCGATCGCTCCAACCGGTGCCGGTCGAGCGCCTGGAGAAGTTCGACCGCATGCGCAATCTGCAGCGCATCTACGATAACGGCGACATCATTCTGTACCGAAAGGTGGCAACCCGATGAATACGTTCCTTGCTCGCCGGCCCGGACCGCTCTTCGGTCCCACTCTCGTCGGGCTGATCGCCACGCTGGCCCTGCTGCTTGCGGCAGGCAACGTGCCGGCGCCGGCGCTCCGCGCGCCCCTGGGGTTGCTGCTGGCGTGCTTTGCGCCGGGGTATGCCGTGCTCTTCGCCCTGTTCCCACGGGAAGCCGACCGCCTGCAACAGGTGGCCTTGAGCGTCCCCCTGAGTCTGGTGCTGGGCATCCTGCTGGGCGCCGGCATGGATCTCGCGGCCCTGCCTTTCTCCGGGGTGCTCTTTGCCGCGCTGAGCTGGGGGCTCACTATGGTGGGACTGGCCATCGGCGCCTGGCGCCTGGAGCGTTCCGGCGGCCCGCGGGCCTTCTTCCGCCAGGCCTCGGAAGGCGCCGCGCCGCCGCGACAGGCCATCCATCTGCTGTCCGAGACGCTCGCCGCGCTGCTGGTGGTTGCCCTCGCGGGATGGGCCGGGTACAGCCTGTACCAGGCATCTCAGGTGGAAACCAAACCCTTTACCACTCTGGCGGTTGAGCCGGCGAGCGCCGGTGGCGCGGCGCAGCAGGTGATCGTGATCGCCAACCACGAGCACACGCCTATGGCTTATCGCCTGGAGGTGCGCGGGCCCGATGACGCCGTGATCAGCGCCTGGTCGGGCATCCTGACCCCCGGCCAGACGTACCGTATGCCAGTGCCTGCGCGTCTGGACCTGGAAGCGGGCGGACGCGCCAGGGTGCTGCTGTTCCGCGATCAGGAGAGCGAACCGTACCGGACGGTGCATCTGAGGTGAACATGGGGGAACCAGGTTCCCCCATACCCCCGCCCGCGGAAGGGTGTGAGAGGGCGCAGCCCTCCCAGGAAGAACCTTTTTTCATCCCGTCGGGGTGCGGCGCAGCCGCATGACCGTCTAACGTGAACATAAGCCCTCGGCGAGGGGTGTGGGGAAACCAGGTTTCCCCACGCCCCCGCCCCGGGAAGGCGAGGGCGCAGCCCGTGCGCAGGGGGATGGGGAGACCGGGTTTCCCCGTTCCCCCACCCGGTGGGAGGGTGTGGGAGGGCGAAGCCCTCCCAGGAAGAACCTTTTTTCATCCCGTCGGGGTGCGGCGCAGCCGCATGGACGGCTGCGGTGACCATCGTGCGCCGCGTGCAGCCCCCCTCCCAGTCTCCCCCCGCTGGGGCGAGGAGCCGGGTTCCCGCCCCCGGCGGGTGAGGGTGAGAGAGGGAGTGGTTCGGCGCGAGACTTGTGAACACTTACGCCTGACGAACTACCATGCTCACCAATGCCAGAACATCGCTTGCCCAGATCATCGCCGCTTTACGCTCACCGCTGTACCTCAACGGCTACGCGCTGATGCTCAGCGCCATGGCTATGTCTGGTCTCGGCTTCGTCTTCTGGGTGCTGGCGGCGCGCATGTACCAGCCGGCGGCGGTCGGCGCCAGTTCGGCGCTGGTCTCCCTGCTGATGTTTCTGGCGGGGATCGCCCAGCTCAACCTGCGTGGCGCGCTGATCCGCTTCCTGCCGCTGGCCGGCGCCGCGGCGCGCCGCCTGATCCTCGGCGCCTACGCGGCCAGCCTCGGCGCCAGCCTGCTCTGTGGCGGCGGGATGCTGCTGGTCGCCCGCCGGTGGCTGCCTGAGGGGGCCTTCAGCGCGGTGGGGCCGGCCTTCGCCCTCTGGTTCATCATCTCGGTCGCGGCGCAGACGATCTTCGCGCTGCAAGATCACGTGCTCACCGGGCTGCGCCAGGCGATCTGGACGCCGGTTGAGAACCTGGTCTACGCCCTGGCCAAGCTCGCCCTGCTGATCGCCCTGGCCGGCAGCGCCTTCGAGCACGCGATCTACTACGCCTACACCATCCCCATTCTGACGCTGGTCGTTCCGGTCAACTACCTCATCTTTACCCGCTGGTTGCCGGCCCACCGCCCCGCCCCCGGCCAGACCTCCGCGCCGCTGACCTTCAGGGGCGTGGCGCGCTTCGTCGCCGGCGACTACCTGGGCGCGCTCTTCGCCCTGATGTCCACCACCCTCATCCCGGTGCTGGTGGCGCTGGTCCTGGGGGTCGAGGCGAATGCCTATTTCTACCTGCCGTGGACCATCGCCGGGGCGCTGGAGTTGCTCGCGGTGAACATGACCGCCTCCTTCACGGTGGAAGCGGCCCGCGAGCGGGCGAAGCTGGTCGTCTACAGCCGGCGCGTGCTCGGGCAATTGCTGATCCTGCTGGCGCTGGCGTCAGGCGTCATCCTGCCCGGCGCGCCGTTCCTGTTGGGGATCATCGGCCCGGACTATGCCGATGCCAGTGCCGGGCTGCTGCGCTTGCTGGCGCTTTCGAGCGTCCCGCAGGCGGTGCTGATGCTGGCGATGAGCACCGCGCGGGTCCAGAACCGCGTAGGGACCATTGTGGCGCTACAGGCGCTCAACTGCGGTCTGCTGCTGGGCCTCAGCGCGCTCATGCTGCCGGCGCTGGGCATCGTGGCCATCGGCTGGGCGAAGCTGATCGCCCAGGGCGGCCTGGCCCTGCTCCTGCTGGGCACGCTGCTGCGCCCGGTGTGGTCGTTGCAGGAGTAGGGGGAAACCGGGTTTCCCCCTCCCTCTGCCCGCGGGAGGGTTTGGGAGGGCGCAGCCCTCCCAGGAAGGATGTTCATCCCGTCGGTGTGCGGCGTGAGCCGCATGGACGGCTGGTAGCGTTGCGCCCGATGGGCAATCGAACATCTGCAAGCGCATACAAGGAGGACACCACATGCATCCGCTCATCCTCGACATGGGCCTCGCCGGGGCGGCGCCGGTTATGGGCCTGGCCGCAACACTCTTCCTGATCGGGCTGCTGGTGCAGCGTGAAGCCATGGGCAGCCTGGCGCACGAACGCGCGCGCCGCGCGCGGGTGGCCCTGTGGGTGGCAATCGTGCCGCTGGTGGGCGCTTTCGCCCTGGTGGCGCTGACGCGCATCACCAGCGCCCTGGCAGGCTAACGTGAACATGGGGGAACCAGGTTCTCCCACGCCCCCGCCCGCGGGAGGGTCTGGGAGGGCGCCGCCCTCCCAGGAAGAACCTGTTTTCATCCCGTCGGTGCGCGGCGCGAGCCGCATAGACGGCTGACGTGAACATCAGCTCTCGGAGCGGGGTGTGGGGAAACCGGGTTTCCCCACACCCCGCCGGCGGGAGCGTATGGGCAGACTGCGCCCTCCCAGGAAGCACCTTATACCATTTTGGATTGCCGATGTTGGATTGTGGATTGCCTTGCAGGGCGTCACCGTGCGATCCAGCACTTCGACGAATGCGGAATGTTCAACAGGAAATGGTATTATGCGAATCTTGATGCTCACCGATTTCTACCGGCCCCTGATTGGCGGCCAGGAGCGCCACGTCGAGAACCTGGCCCTCGAACTGGCGAAGCGGGGTCACCAGGTGGCGGTCGCCACCCTCTGGCACGCGGGCCTCGCACGCTTCGAAGAGGATCGGGGGGTGCGTGTCTACCGCATCCGCGGGACGGCGCAGCGCGCTGCGGGGCTGTTCAGCCAGACAGGACGCCGCTTTGCCCCCCCGGCGCCCGATCCCGAGACGGTATGGGCCTTGCGGCGGATCATCCAGCGCGAACGGCCCCAGATCGTGCACGCCCATAGCTGGATCGTCCACTCCTTCCTGCCCCTCAAGGCCTGGAGCGGGGCAAAACTGGCGCTCACCCTGCACGACTATGGCCTGCGCTGCGCCACCAAAACCCTGATGCGCCACGAGCGCCCCTGTGACGGACCGGCGCCGGACCGCTGCCCGGGGTGCGCCACGGCCCACTACGGCCCGCTGAAAGCCGGCGCGACGCTGGCCGCCCAGCGGGCGACCCTGCCCTGGCTGGTCGCGGCGGTGGACCGCTTCATCGCCGTCAGCCAGGCCGTGGCGGAGGGCAACCGTCTGCCCGGCGGCGGGCGCGCCTGCGCGGTGATCCCCAACTTCATCGCCGACGACCTCGAGGCGCCAGAGGAAGACACGGCGGACCACGCGGCGCAGCTTCCGTCCGGCGACTTCCTCCTCTTCGTCGGGGCGCTCAACCGGCACAAAGGCGTGCGCGTGCTCCTCGACGCCTACACGCGCCTGGAGGCCCCGCCGCCGCTGGCACTCATCGGCACCTGGGCCGACCCGGAGTTGCGCCTCCCCGCCGGGGCGCGGGTGTTCCAGCACTGGCCCCACGCCGCGGTCATGCGCGCCTGGCAGCGCTGCGCCATCGGCATCGTGCCTTCCATCTGGCCCGAACCCTGCCCGACAGTGGCGATGGAAGCCATGCTGGTGGGCCGCCCCCTGGTCGCCTCGCGCATCGGCGGCCTGCCGGACCTGGTGGCGCACGAGGAGACGGGGTTGCTGGCGCCGCCGGGCGATGCCGGGGCCCTGGCCGCGGCCCTGGCGCGTCTCCTCGGCGACCCGGCGTTGCGGCGGCGCATGGGCGCGGCGGGGCAGCGCCGCGTGGCGGCCTTTCAGGCGCGCGCGGTCATCCCGCGGATCGAAGCCCTGTACGCCGAACTCCTGGAACCCGCCGCCCGAACGCTCTCCATTCGATAGGCGGAGACGCGAGGTAATCCGGTTTCCACCCTTTCAACCAGTCATTCGCGCAACAGGAGGAACTCCCCATGACGACCTCATCGCTCCCCTTCGAGACCGGCAGCTCCGAACGCGCGCTGGCGCCGGGGATACGGTTCTGGCTCTACCCGGCGCCTCTGGCCATCGCCGAACTGCTGGTGTCCGGCGGCCGGCCCCTGGCGGGCCTGCTGCTCCACGCCGCCCTGGCCCTGGCCCTCATCTACCACAGCGCCCTGGGCCGCGCCGACACCGGGCGGCGGCTGGCCCTGGCCCTGTTGCTCGTGCCCCTGCTGCGTATCGTGGCCCTGACCACCCCCTCGGCCTTTGCGCCCCTGCTCAGTATGACCCTGTCCGGGGCGGGCATCCTCGTCGCGGTGGCGCTGGCCATCCGCGCCCTGCGGCTGCGCCCGCGCGAGGTGGGCCTGACCCTCGGCGAGTGGTGGATGCAACTGATGGTGACGGGCTGCGGCATTGCCCTGGGCTACGCCGGGGCGGTCCTGCTGCGCCCCGAACTCCCCGCCGGTCTGGCCTCCTGGCAGGCCGTCGCCGCCCTGGCCCTGGCCCTGCTGGTCTTCGCCGGCTTCGCCGAAGAGCTGATCTTCCGCGGCCTGCTGCAAACGGTGAGCGGGCCGGTGCTGGGGCGCTGGGGGCCGCTCTATGTGGCGATCGTCTTTGCCGTGGTGCAACTGGGCTTCGGCGCGCCGCTCTACGCTCTGCTGGCCTTCATCGTGGGGCTAGTCTTCGCCGGAGTGGTGCGCCTGAGCGGCTCGATCATCGGCGTGGCCCTGGCCCACGGGGTAGCGAGCATCGTCATGCTGCTGGTGATGCCCTACGCGCGGGCCAACCCGGCCTCGCCGCTGGCGACGGCGCTGCCGCTGGCGATGCTCATCGGCGGGGTGTGCGCGGGGATCGCCGTGCTGCTGTTCGCCCTGGCGCGCCTCGCGCCGGCGGGCGCAAAGCCAGGGGCGCAAGACGTTTCGCCCGTAGAGGCGAAAAACGTTTCGCCCGTAGGAGTGAAAAACATTTCGCCCATAGGGGCGCAAAACGTTTCGCCCGTAGAGGCGCGCCAGGCGCCGCGCGCGCCGGCGGCCCCGGCGCAGCCAGGCGCGCCGCTCCTGTCGGCGAGCCAGATCACCCGCCTGCGCCGCGCGGCACAGTTGACCTACATCGATCTGGCGGAGCGGGCCGGACTGCCGGCGCGGCTGCTGGCGGAGATCGAGCTGGGCCTGGCCCCCCTCGACCCGGAGAGCGCCCTGCGACTGGCCGATGGGCTGGGCATTCTGCCGCAGGAGTTGCGGGCAGCCGTAGGGTAGCTAGAGTGGCCCGCGGCGGTACGAGTTCACATGTCTCCCCTAACGTGAAAATAGCCCCTCGGAGGAGGGGGATGGGGAAACCGGGTTTCCCCATCCCTCAGCGGACGCGGGCCGGAGGCCCGCGCACCCAGGCCCCGGCCCCTGGGAGGGTTGGGGAGGGCGCAGCCCTCCCAAGAAGAACCGTATGTTTATTGCGGCGTTGTGCGGCGGAGCCGCATGGACGGCTGGGAACGCGGGCAGCTTGCCCGCCTACAGCATTTCTCAGATGACGTTGACCGAAGTGACCATCGTTCGCCGCGTTCAGCCCCCTCCCAGCCTCCCCCCGCTGGGGGGAGGAGCCGGGTTTCCGCCCCCAGCGGGGAAGGGTCAGCGAGGGGGCCGTCACCGTGCCCGCGGAGCCGTGGCGCGGGCGGGACGCCCGCGCTCGCGGGCTATGTTCATCAGGCGTTGTGCGCCCCGCGCATGGGGCCTGACGTGAACATGGGGGAACCTGGTTCCCCCACGCCCCCGCCCGCGGGAAGGTGAGGGCGCAGCCCGTGCGCAGGGGCGTGGGGAAAGCGGGTTTCTCCAGCCCCCCGCCCGCGGGCGGGTGTGGGCGGGCGCAGCCCGTGCGCAGGGGCGTGGGGAAAGCGGGTTTCCCCCGCCCCCCGCCCGCGGGAAGGTGAGGGCGCAGCCCGTGCGCAGGGGCATGGGGAAAGCGGGTTTCCCCCGCCCCGCTCCAGGGGACTGTTTTTAGCGGACTAACATCTCAATAACCATAAGCTCCAGGCTACGCCTGCGAAGGCCACCTGCGCGGCCTCGCGAGCCGGCGCGGCCGGCTTCGTACACCCTGACCAGACCGTTTGTGGCGACGGCGATCCCATACCGGGAGCGCGCAGCCCGACGACCGCGGCGGCGCCGGCCGGGTCAGCCGAGCGGTCAGCGTGGTCGTTGTAACGCTCTCGCTGACCGCGGTCGAGCGACGATGGTCGGTGATCGTCGGGTTGGAGCGCTTACCCTCGGCGACAATCGCGCTCAATCCCCCAGCGCTTTTAACAGTGCCTCGCGGACGTCATTGTAATACAGGATACTGATGCGCATGGCCATGTCGTCGCTAAGCTCGTTGAGCTGGCGCCGGGCTGAGATGGGGATGAGCAGGGTGGTGGCCCCGCGCTCGATTGCCAGCTCAGCGACGCTCACCGCGTTGTAGACCGGGTCGAGCCCGCCGCCCAGGTTGAGCCCGCCGACGACAACCAATCCGCTACGCAGGCTCTTGCCAAGCAGGATGCTGCAGAGGGCCAGGGTGACGGCCACGCCGAGCCGGGCGCCGCTACGCGCGGTGTCGAAGGCGCGTAGCTGGACGGAGAATTCGTGCGCGCGCGGGTCGCGGTCGCCGACCAGACTGGTCGCCCGGCTGTAGAGGTTCTGCTCGGCGTACTTCACGCTCTCGCGGAACGGGCCAGGCACCCCGATGTTGATGATGTTCACGCCCGAGCCCGGTCCCATCGTGACCTCAAGCCGGAAGAGGCCCACACCCTCGTCGTTGCCGCCGCCGCTGATCGCCCAGACCTGCCCTGGCGGCAGTGGGTCGGCGCCGATGGCGTTATCGCTCTGCAGCTCGGGGGTGACGACGAACTGCTCGACGCCGTCGTTGCCCAGCCGGTAGCTGAAGTGGGTGTTGCGGAACTCGGCGCTGCCGATGCGCTTCTGCTGCTCCTTGACCCGCCGGCGACACTCGAAGGCCAGCCGGATCGCCCACTCCAGGTCCTCCTCGGCAATCGCCAGCTCGCGGTTGGGGTAGAGCAGCTTCAGCAAGCCGTTGATGGTGCGGTTGACGCTGGTTGTGTCACGCCCGCTGAGCGCCGCGCCGTAGGTGACGCGGCCCTGCAACGCTTGAAGCCGGTTCTCGCCCCGCAACTGTGAGAAGCACTCGGCCATGAAGTCACTGACCAGGCCGAAGTGGCTGGTGAAGAGCGACGCATCGAGCTTGGGCACGTCCCAGCCGGGAATGTAGGCGTGGATGCGGTCCATGAAGGCAGTGTCGTTGCGCATCTCGGGCGGTAACGGCCCGAACAGGTGGCCGACGCGCTGCTGGTGCTCGACATCGACCTCGAAGTTGCCCACGAAGACCAGGCTCCCGCTGGCGCGAATGCTCTCGCGACCGCGGCTGAACTCGCCCGACTCCATGTAGCCTTTCATAATGTTGACGCCGTCGCGCTGGTCGAAGGAGATGCCTGAGATCTCGTCGAAGCAGATGACGTCGTACTGGGTCACCAGGCCGCGCTGCCCGGTGCTGTTGTTGACGAACATGCGCGCCACGGTGGCCTTGCCGCCCGAGATCAGGTGGGCGTAGGGCGAGACCTGCTGGAAGAGGTGTGACTTGCCGGTGCCCCGCGGGCCAAGCTCGACCAGGTTGTAGTTCCGCTCGACAAAGGGCACGATGCGCAGCAGCAGCACGTCTTGCGCCCGCGGTGAGAGCCGCTCGGGCTCGAAGCCGATGCTGCGCAAGAGGAAGGCTTTCCATTCGGCAGTGGTAAAGGCGGTGCGTCCCTGCGCCATCTCGTCGAGGGCGCCGCGCCTGGAGAGCTGGATCGGGCGCAGCGCGCTGATGCCGAAGGGGCGGCCGTTCTTTTCGAGCGCGATTGCGGCGTCGTACTCGAGTTGCACCTCGGCGTAGAAGCCGCCGGTCAGCATGCGCTCGTGGGCGGCGACGGTCTCGGCGTCGATCCGAACGTCATTCAGGCGCAGGCTGGGGAGGGTTGCCAGGTAGGAGTCGGTCGCGGTGTCGAGCCGCGCCGTCACCAGGTCGATCAGCTTGACGGTGCCGCGCTCGCGCGCCCGCGACTTGAACAGTTCCTCCTCGCCGGGGCGCACGGTACGCTCGCGCATCTGGCGATCGACCACCGCCAACCCCTCGGCGATCTCGGCCTCGTCGGTGCTGGCGCAGTAGCGTCCGATCAGGAATTCGCCGACATAGGTCGGCACCGGGTACTGGCCTTTGAAGCGCAGCGCCAAATCTTTGCGGACGATGTAGCCGGCAAAGACGTCGGCGGCAAGCTGGTCGAGTGCGTCTAGTTCCATACTCTATCCGCCAATCACGGTCGCGGTTTGCGCCAGCACGTTGCCGTCGGTCGCCAACACCACCACCAGCGCGTCCTCGCCCTCGCGCTCGTCGTCCGGCACAATGAGCGAGACGCTACCATCAGGCCCGGGGGCCTTGGCCTCAGCGGTGAGCGAGGAGCCCGGGTCGGCCGCGCGCCCGCGCAGGTCGATCCGGTCGCCCGGCTGGGCGCCGGCCACCTTGATCACACAGCGCAAACCGCGCCAGGCCACTCGTTCGATCACCACGTCGCGCCGGATGGCTCCGCCGCGCGTGACGTTGATCACCGGCACAACACACTCCTGCGGGCTGAGGCCGCCGTGCTCATACTCCTTGCCCGCTTCGTAGCAGCAGATATTCGGCGCAACTGCAATGCGCGCGCTGGGATCCCAATACCAGGATACAACCTGCTGGTCGGTCTGGGCCAGTTCCTTGAGCCGGGCACAGCGCCCTTTGCGCACCACAGTCAGATGTTCGGGCAGTTCCGCTTTGGGTAGCCCATCAGGGAGCATGAGCCAGCCGTGATCGGTGATGACCTGCACCTGCTGCCAGCCGGCGTCGAGCAGCGCCGCGACCCGGCGTTCGAGCGCCCGCAGTTCGGCGCGCACGTGGTGTGCGAGCTTCCAGCCGTGCTGATGCCCATAGCTGTCGATCGCGCCCAGCTCAGCCCAGGCGCGGCCTGATGGATCGCCGGTCTCGTTGCCGCGCAGGATCTGGTAGCCCTGCCCCTCTAGCGCCCGCCGGAGGCCGTCGATCGTCAGCCTGGCGCCGGTTGCCGTGATCGCCGGCTCGAGCCCCCCCTGTCCCGCGCCGGAGAGCTGCCCGTTGAGCGGCGCCAGCGCCGGTTTGGCGGTGGCGGTGACCGTCGGTAACGCGGCCAGCCTGGTCGTTAGTGTGCTGCTCAGGCCGCGCCGGCTGAGCGCTGCCGCCAGCGCGCGCCCGAGGTCGAAGCGCAACGCGTCGCAGAAGAGTACGCAGACGCCTGCTGCCGGCTGGATCGGCTCCACGGCCGTGGAGGTCGCTTCTTGCGCACCGACGAGGGCTTGTTGAAAGGTTGTTGCGGCCTGGGTGAGCCACGGGCGATAGAGCGCCGTGATCACGGACTTGACCGCCGCAACGTCGCCGGGATCCTCCACCGTGGCGAGCGCGTCAAGCACGGCCGCGTCGGCCTCCCAGCCCCACTCGGCGTAGGCGGCAGCGATCGCTGCAACGCTTGCGCCGGCTGGAATGCGCCGGGTCGCCGCGGCCAGCCTGCTGAGCGGCTCCAGCGCCGCGGCCAGCGGCGCCCGACCCAGCGCAGCCCAGACCCAATCGCGCCGCGGGGCGTGCTCGGCCTCCAGCCGCGCCAGTGTCTCGCGCACCTCGTTGGGGTGACGCTCACGCTGCGCCTGGAGCTCGATGCGCAACTGGGTCTCGGCAGTCTCGTTGTCCTGGGGCCAGGCCTCGGCGAGATCGAACATGGTCAATTGGGCCGGGCGCGCCCGTCGGAGGAGCTCGGGCAATTGCGGGTAGGCCTGCGGCGACTCGCGGAAGCGCTGCCAGATCAGCTCCCAGGGTGGCTCCTGGCGCCCCAGACGCTCGGCGGCGGCCAGGGGCCCGTCCTTCGCCGGGTCAACGCCGTACTTGCGGGCGCATAGACCGACGAACGCATCCCACTCTGCGCTGCTCAGGCGCTCGCGATAGTGAGCCGGGTCGTTGAGCCAGAGCAGGATGCTGCGCGCTTCATCGGGATTGAGCAGGCTGTCGAAGAACTGGGCGCGCAGCGGCGCCTCCTTGCGCAGCCGCGCCACCGGCTCCTCGGCGATGCGCAGGAGCGCGCGCTGCAGCGCCTCGCGGGTGGCGCTGTCGCCGCCAAGCTCGATGCCCAGACCTGGGTTCGCCGACTGGAGAAAGGAGCTGACCGTCCAGTCTTTGCCGTTCCGGTGGGTCCAGATCGTACCGCGGTACTGCAGCTCGGCCAGGGGCTTGAGTGGACGCGGGCAGTCCTCAATCGCGCGCAGTTCCTGGCGGCTGTAGCCGGGCAGGTAGAGAATGGGCGTCGCATCATCTGGGAGGCGATCGTCGGGGATGCTGCGCGCGATCATGCAGCGCAGCCAGAAGGCCGGGCCACTGCGCTCGCCGGGATGGTAGTCGCCCAGGGTCAGTAGCGGCAGTCGCGCGCGCAGCAGCGGCAGGAGCGGCACCCACTGGCGCTCCTTATCCGGCCACAGCACGGCCGCCGGCGGCTCCTGGTCGTTCCGGTTGTAGCTCCCGGCCCGCCGCAGCGCCTCGACCAGCGCATCAAGAAAGGTTATCGTTGCTCGCTCACCTGCCACGTCGGTATCTTCGTGTTCTGCGCTCTGCGCTCTGCGTTACAGCGTTCCCCAGCGAATGCGCACATACTCTAGCAGCGCACGATTGTTGAGCTTATTGGTTGCGTTGCCTGTTCGCGCGTAGAAGACCTCGTCCAGCTCGCCGCTCTTCGCATCCTTTTCACGGGCGAAGACCGGCTTCGGCGCCGGGTAGATCGTGAGCTGGCAGATCTCCTTCCCCTCAATCGTATGAAAGGCGGGCTTGATGAATGGCGCCAGCTCGCGGCCACAGGCGCCAAGCAGCAATTCCATGAGCCAGAGCTCGTAGCTGTCTTTGTTGCGTTTTTCCGCTTTCCAGGCCTGGTAGTCGTCAGCGAGGCCGTGGATGCTGCCATCGTCGCGGACGCCGATCAGGAGCGTACCGCCGCTCTGGCTATTGAGGAAGCCGGCCACGGTCTTGACGATGATCTGCTCCATGACGGCGCTCTTCCTGCCCTCGCGCACATCCCAGCGCGCCGTCGCTTTGAACTCCAGTTCGGCGCTCTCGCCCTGGGCGATCAACTGGCGTACATCTGTTTCGTTGCGTACTCCATGATACCCGATCAGCGCGTCAAAGTCGCTGGCCCGCCAGGGCGCATCTTCGCGCAGCCGGGCCACCGGTAGCCCGGCGATCTGGCTCAACGTGCGCTGCATCGCCGCGCTGGTTGCCGCATCGTGACGCACCTCGACCCCCAGACCGTGGGTGCGATCGGCCAGAAAGGACGCAATGGTCCAGTCGCGGCCATCGGGATCGCACCAGAGCGCGCCGCGGTAGATCAGATCGACCAGCGCTGCCAGGTCGGCGATCCGTTTGCCCGGGTTGCGCAAGTCCTGGCTGCCGGCCCCCGGCAGATAGAGCACTGGCGTCACCCCCGGCGGCGGGCAGCCGGGCAGGCTGCGGGCGACCATACAGCGCAGCCAGGCCACTGGTCCGCTGGCCTGCTCCGGCTCATACGGCCCCAGCGTGAGCACCGGCAGCCGCGCGCGCAGCCGGGGAACCAGGCTCGCCCAGGCTCGCTCACGGTCGGGCCAGAGAATCGCTGCCGGTGGCTCCTCGGTGAGCCGGTTGTAGCCGCCAGCGCGCTCCAATGCTGCCACCAGGATGTCGAGAAAGGTTTCGGCCTGATTCATTGCGCCCTACTAACGATATACCGTCGTAGCGGTGGAAAGGTGCGGTTGACATCAGGGACTATTCAGGAAACGTCAACGCAGTGTGCTGGCATCGCTACCCCCAGCGGCAGGCAGCCGGGCAGAGCGCGGGCGACCATACAGCGCAGCCGGGCCGTTGGTCCGCTGGCCTGCTCCGGCTATCTGATGGGCTTTACGCCCCCACGCCGACCGAGTCCAAATCCAACTCGATAGAGGTCAGGCATATTGATCC
>Ga0272446_1001350_pt1 | contig 35707 bp, 31 predicted proteins | sample YNPCB0061_FD_194587 | JGI IMG/M metagenome (GOLD analysis project Ga0272446, IMG submission 194587) | Hot spring microbial mat communities from Yellowstone National Park, WY, United States - YNP-CB-006-1 | ecosystem: Environmental > Aquatic > Thermal springs > Hot (42-90C) > Sediment | place...
TAAATTTTTGCTAAGTCAATAGTATTTACTTATTTGCAAAGTTGTATTTTTATTGGTTTACTAATAAAATATTACAGATGTATATATTTGAAGTATAATTGAAAAATATTAATAAGTATTTCTTTATCATCTTCAGTGATTGTATATTAGTTGCTGTTTTTGTTAGTTTTTACACTGGTAAGTAAACATCTTAAAAATAAAATCAAGTTGTTAAATTTTTTGTAGATTTATACTTAGTTTATATATTTTGCATGAATCGTTTTTTCATCATATTTATATCTTTAATTTTTAGTTTCTGCTTAGGAAAAGTACAAGCTCAAAGTTTTTTTCTGATAGGCAAAGTAGTAAGGCAAGACCTTTCTCCCGTAAAAGATGCTATTGTCTATATAGACAACTATGAGGCTATAAGGAGTGATGTGAATGGAGAGTTTAGATTAAGGATTCCCCATGAGCCTACACGACCTAAAAAAGTAAAAGTAGAAATAGCAGGTTTTGAACTTAAAACTTTTAACTATAAGACCACAGAAATTATACCTTTAGAGATTATTGTAGATATACCAAGTAGAAACGTAACAGGCAGAGTAACTTATAAAAATGGGAGAGCAGCCGTCAACGCATTCGTAGGTCTAAGAGGATTTACGATGAAGGATAGTGTGCATACTGATAAGTTAGGATATTTTAAAATGATTTTGCCTGAGGAGTTAGATTTCTCCACCGCAGTAAATCGCAACCTTTTTATGGTTAATGGTATTGAGATTGATAAGAAAAATATCAGGACAAATCCTAATAACAACTTTGTTGAGATTAGGTTGTTAGATGCTCCTCCTCTATTTACGCTTGTAGTATATAATGCTAAAAGTAAGAGTAAATTAAGCGGACTAAAAATCAAAGTAGATGATAGTTTTCACACGATAGACGAGCAAGGCTTTTTGAAAATAAATAAGCAAAATTTGCCTCAAAGCAATTTTGAAATAGAAGGATATATTTTAAAAGATAAGGTGTTTTCAGAGAAAGATAATTTATTAGAACTTTATATAGAAAAAGTAAATAACTTTTTACCACCTCCCTCCTCGAATCAAAACAATAGAGAAACAGACTTAGAAACAACCGTACAGGAAAAACCAATTCTTGTAAAAAGAGATACTTTGAAAAGTCAATTTGCGCCAGAGCTTAGCAACATTATGAATGAAATGGAAGCAAATAGGCGAGAGCAAGAGGAGAAAAATAGAAAAATTGTTTCTGAAATAGAGAAAATACAATACCGCATTGCCTCTGAAACTAATATCACTCCTGAGCAAATGCAGTTATTAAAAAAGGACTTGGCTACCTTAGAACGGACTTTTATTGAAAATGATTATGCTTACAAGAGAAACAAAGAGCAAACAGAAAATCTACTCTCTAAACTCAAAGAGGTAATCTCTCAAAAAGACTCCTTAAATAAAAAAATAGAAAGTATTAGCATAGAAAAAGATTCCTTAGAAGCACAGAAGAGAGCCATAGAAGCACAGAGAAAGCAAGCAGAGATAGACTTTCGAAATAAACTTGTTACTATTTCTGGTATTTCTGTGGTGTTAGCAATTCTTCTTCTGGTGGTGTATGTTTTTTCAAATCGTATTAATAAGCAAAAGAAGGAGTTAGAAAAGACTAAGATTCAATTAGAAGAAAATATCCGAGAAGTAGAAAGCAAAAACTTCCAACTCAATAAAGCCTTAGAAGAACTTAAAAAAGCACAAACTCAGTTGGTGTCTTCGGAGAAAATGGCTTCCTTAGGTCACTTGACAGCAGGTATTGCTCATGAAATCAATAATCCCGTCAATTTCACTTATGCAGGGGCTGTTTCTTTGCGAACTGATTTTAACGATTTAATACAGCTTTTAGAAAAGTATAGAGAGATTACTCCCGAGAATGTAGCAACTACCCTACCTGCTGCCAAAGCCTTGGAGAAAAAACTATCCTACCCTGAAATCAAAACCGAGATTGATGACCTGCTAAGCAGCATAAAACGAGGGGCAGAGCGAACCTCTGAAATCGTGAAAAGCCTGCGAACTTTTGCTCGCTTAGATGAGGATACTTTGAAAAAAACCGATATAGAGGAAAACTTAGATGCGACCTTAATCATGTTGCACAATCAATACAAAGAACGCATAGAAATTGTAAAAAATTACAGCCGTATCCCTCATGTCGAATGTTTCCCCGGACAACTTAACCAAGTGTTTATGAATATCATGCTCAACGCAATTCAGGCTATCAAAGGGGAGGGCAAAATCTATCTTACGACCTCTTATCCTTCTAAACACGCTAACGGGAAATACCAAAGCAAAGATGCCGTAGAAATTAGCATTAAAGACACAGGCGTAGGCATGCCTGATGAAATAAAAGATAAGATTTTTGAGCCATTCTTTACCACCAAAGATGTAGGAGTCGGTACGGGTTTAGGCTTATCTGTATCTTTTGGTATCATAGAAAAACACAAAGGGGAAATAAAAGTATTCAGTGAATTGGGGAAAGGTGCTGAATTTGTTATAATTTTACCCGTAAACTCCTCGACACAGCTCATAAGCCAACATTCCGCTAACCAAGTTTCTCAAACAAGTTAAATATCGTGAATAAAGAAAAATACCGCATTCTTTACGTTGATGATGAAGTTGATAACTTAATTATTTTCAAAGCCGCATTTAGGAGGTATTATGAAGTTTTTACTGCTACCTCTGCCAAAGAAGGCATGGAAATACTCAAAAACAATGAGATTCATATCCTCATTACTGACCAGAGAATGCCTGAAACGACGGGGGTAGAATTTTTAGAAAGTATTATCACTGACTATCCTGAAATCATTCGCATGATACTTACTGGGTTCAGTGATGTAGAGGCTATTATCCAAGCCATCAATAAAGGGCGTGTTTATCAATACATTACTAAGCCTTGGGATGTAGATGAATTAAAAATCACAATTGATAACGCTATTGAGTCTTTTCGCCTAAAAAGTGAAAATAAGCAACTTATCAAAGACCTTAAAGAAGCAAACCAGAGGCTGGAGGAGTATGCGATGGACTTGGAGAAAAAAGTAGAAGAACGCACCGCAGAGGTAGTAAGGCAAAAAGAGATTATTGAAAAGAAAAACGAAGACATTACCGCAAGTATTAATTACGCTAAAAATATCCAAGACGCTATTCTTCCCGAAGAGAAAAGAATCGCCCAGGCTTTTTCTCAATCTTTTATCTTATTCAAGCCAAGAGATATTGTAAGTGGAGATTTCTACTGGTTTCAAGAAAAAACCACTCCCGAAGGAGAAGAAAAAATTATTATTACCGCAGTAGATTGCACGGGGCATGGAGTGCCGGGTGCTTTTATGAGCCTTATCGCCAATGAGATACTCAATGAAATTGTCAATGAAAAAAACATAGTAGAAGCAGGAAAAATCCTAAGCGAATTACACAAAGGCGTTAGAAAGGCACTCAAACAAGATTTAAGCGATAATCGCGACGGTATGGACATGTCTTTGTGCGTAATTGATAAAGCAAATAAAACCATTGACTTTGCAGGAGCAAAAAACTCCTTAATCTATATTCAGAACAATGAGTTGGTTACACTTAAAGGCGATAAATTTCCTATTGGAGGGTTACAACACGAAAAAGAACGTATCTTTACTAATAAAACTATTTCTTACGCACACGCTCCTATTTATTGTTATATCTTCTCAGATGGCTATCAAGACCAATTTGGAGGAGAAAATAGTCAAAAGTTTCACAGACAAAATCTAAAAAACTTACTTTTTCAATACCATACCTTGTCAATGGATGAACAGAAAAAAATTTTAGAAGAAACCCTAAATAAATGGAGAAAAATTGGCACACCTCAAGAAGAGCAACAAGTAGATGATATTCTTATTATCGGGTTTGCTTTGTCTTAATAAATCTGCATTAATTTAGCATTTATACCCATGAAAAAGCTATAAGGTTTTTTGGAAAACCTTATAGCTTTTAAGTATTTTTACTTGGCAAAGTTTACTGCTCTCATTTCTCTAATTACAGTAACTTTTATCTGACCGGGATACTGCATATCTTTTTCTATTTTTTGGGCTATCTCAAAAGAAAGCTGTCCTGCTCGCTTGTCTGATACGTTTTCGGCATCTACTATAACTCTTAACTCCCTTCCTGCTTGCATAGCATAGCACTTATTAACCCCCTTGAAAGAGAGTGCCAAGCCTTCCATATCTTTTAGGCGCTTCATATAAGATTCCATCATCTCTCTTCTTGCGCCGGGACGTGAGCCGGAGATAGCATCACAAGCCTGTACAATAGGGGAGATTAGTGCAGTCATCTCTATCTCATCATGATGCGCACCGATAGCATTACACACCTCTGGGTGTTCTTTGTACTTTTGGGCAAGTTCCATACCCAATAAAGCATGAGGGAGTTCGTGCTCTTCGTGCCAAACTTTTCCAATATCATGCAGTAAGCCTGCTCGCTTAGCCAATTTTACATTAATACCTAACTCTGCTGCCATGATAGAGCATAGCTTTGCTACTTCCTTAGAGTGTTGTAAAAGATTCTGACCATAGCTGGAGCGAAAACGCATACGTCCTACCAACTTAATAAGTTCAGGGTGCAGGTTGTGAATAGCCAACTCCATAGCGGTACGTTCCCCTATTTCTACAATTTCATCTTCTATGTTTTTCATAGTCTTGGCTACAATTTCCTCTATTCTGGCAGGGTGTATTCTTCCATCTACCACCAGTCTATGCAAAGCTAAACGAGCTACCTCCCTACGTACAGGGTCAAAACCAGAGATGATAATAGCCTCTGGGGTATCATCTACGATGATTTCTACTCCTGTTGCCGCTTCCAAAGCCCTAATATTGCGCCCTTCACGCCCTATAATTTTCCCTTTAATGTCATCACTTTCTAAGTTGAATACAGAAACACAGTTCTCGATAGCGTGTTCGGTAGCAGTACGTTGGATGGTATTAATAACGATTCGCTTAGCCTCTTTGGTAGCAGTTAGCTTAGCCTCCTCTAAGATTTGCTTTATCTGTGCATTTGCCTTAGCTTGGGCTTCCGATTTGAGGGCTTCAATGAGTTGCTCTCGGGCTTCCTCAGCTTTTAGATTTGCTATTTTCTCCAACTGACTGACCTGCGAGGCACGCATTTGCTCTGCCTCCTCCAATTTCTTGTTTGCCAAATCTAACTGTGTTGCTACTGTACTTTTTAGTTTTTCAATCTCTAAGTGTTTGGCTTTGAGTTGTTCTTGGATTTTTAGCAAAGAAGCCTCTTTTTGTTTGAGTTTATTTTCATTTTCCTTCAACTTGACTTCATGCTGTTTAAGTTTGTTCTCATTGGTAATAAGCAAGTTTTTCTTACGACTCGCCTCTGCCTCAAACTCAGATTTCAGTTTTAAGAAGTGTTCTTTGGCTTCTATTGCTTTGTCTTTGCGAATATTCTCGCCTTGAATTTCCGCTTCTTTGATAATAAGCGCTGCACGCTCTTGTGCTTCTTTTTCCTTTTGTTTAAGTATTTGCTTCAAAAGGAATCTGCCTATACCTACTCCCACCAGAAGTGATATAGTGGCTACTGATAGTATGACTACAATATCCATTGATAAGATTATATATGTTGATAGGGTAAAGGAGAAGGTATTGCTGTGTAAAAGCAAAGCACAACACAAAAGGACTCAGTAAGTTATCACTAAAAACAAGAAGAAGAGAAATAATACAAACAAACAACTATTTCACAGTGCATTGCCGACCAAATCATCTATCATAGCAATTCTTTGAGCAACTTCAGCAAGTAATTTTTCTCCCGTTAGCTTTTCGTAAATACAGTCAAATGCTACCATAGAAAGTAGGTCTTGGCGGTCAGGAATTCGCATCAACTCTTTTTTAGTGCGGATAGCTTGATTTAGTATTTCACTTGCCTGACGAACCAGCGGCGCATCTTCTTCCTCTACTCTGAGCGTATATTCTCGGTCTGCAATATTTATTTTTACAGAAAGAAGCCCCATAAATGACTTATCTATATTTAGAGTTTAAGAAATAGGAAATAAAATTACTTAGAAAAACTTAATTGCTCTATATCTCCACCATGCTACTGTAAACAGCACTTACTCCAAGTTTTCTCAACTATCGCATCTACAAGCTATTGCTAAGTTGTCTAATGCACCCATCTATTTTTTGGATATACTCATCGATAGCTCTTTTCAACTCTTCCGAACTATGCCCATTGACTTCTAAGCTTTCTACGATTTTATCAATTTTACTGCGATAGTTAAAATCACTTAACTGCTTGTTTTGTGCTTCAATCACGTCTTTCAGTTGCTTATTCTCCTCTTTAACTTTTGCAAATGCTTCTTTGACGTGATTGTAGTCCCGCAAGAGTAGTTGGATTTTTTTTTCCAACGTTTCCATACGGCTTAACAAGTCCTGTTCTTGCATCTCGTGTTTACTTTTAAATACGGTTTTGATTGCTCACAGCAAATCAGCCTCTTTACCTAATCTCCAAAATTAGATAATTCAGATTTAATATACAAGAAATTTTTATACAATTAGTTTTTGCAAGCCCCTATTTTCTACAAAAAATACAATCTACTATTCAAAATTTTTTTGATGCCCTCTTCCAAAGGTATCAGTTCCCGATGCAATAATTGCTTCATTTTCCCAATATCAGGCTGCCGACGAGTCATATCTCCTTCGGATAAAGGAGGAAGGTGTACTATTTGCGACTTGGAGTTAGTAAGTCTGATGATAGTTTGGGCTAAATCCAAAATAGTAATGAGTTGGTCATTGCCAATATTGACTACATCATTGATGAAAAGTTGGTTTTCAAGCGCTTGCATAGTAGCTTCTATGTTATCTTCTATATAACAAAAGGTACGAGTCTGTAAGCCATCGCCGTAAATGGTAATATCTTGGTGATGGAGTGCCGCTTTGAGGAACTTAGACATAACAAAGTCAGTACTTTGCTTTTCCCCATAAGTATTAAAAAAACGCAAAATCGTAAAATCTAAACCGTATTCTGTTTGGTAAGAACGACAAAAACTTTCTCCTACATTCTTTACTACTGCATAGGGTAAGCGAGAGTTAAGAGGTGTAGTATGTTCATTCTGAGGAAGTTCTACCGGCTCACCATACACCTCCGAAGAGGAGGAGAAGAAGATGCGTTTTACTCCTGTATTCTTGCACAAGTCCAGTACATTTTTAAAGCCCTCTATGTCTTTCAAGACCATCACAGGATTTTCCAAAGTACGCTTTACCCCTACTACTGCGGCGTAGTGAAATACATAATCAAAAGAAAACGAGGTCATTACAGGAGCAATATCGTGATAATGGTTTACATCACACTTGATAAACCTCCAATTTTTGTAAGTAGCATTTGGCAGTTTTTTCAAATCGCCTGTTAGCAAGTTATCTACTAAAACTACATAATTATCAGGATTTTGAATAAGTCTGTCCGCTAAGGAACTTCCTATAAAACCTGCTCCCCCTGTGATAAGTATTTTTGCCATTAAGTAATTAGTTTACCGAGTTACTAAAACTTTCAAACTGTTGATTTAGCATTTCATCAGAAAGTCCTGTATTAGAATTGATGAGCATTCTATACCTAAATGTTACCGTTCCGTCTTTGGTAAGAATATATCCATAGTTTTCTTTGCCTTCTGTAAAGATACGATGCCCCAAATTATTGACTGCGAATAAGCCATAGCCTCTAGCGTGCCAAAAAGGTACACCTGCTATATTTTGCTTATTGTTGAGAATAGCAATGCTAATGTTTTCCTGACCGATTTTTCCTGTAAGTTTTAACCAGTTGGCTCTTTTTCCCCAAGCTGCCTCCCCCTCTATTCCATTGCTATTGCGGTACTTTCCTGTAACGTTTTCATTAAAAATCACAGGTTGAGAGGTTGGTTTCCCCTCTTTGTCCAAAGCAAACTCTGGACGCTGCGTAGGGTGTTCTAATTCATGGGCTACTCGCAAGGCAAACATTCCTTCCTTGCTGTCAAAAAGACGAACATCGCCGTTGGGAGCATAAAGTTGTACTGTTCTATCAAAATACCAAGTATTACTATCAAGTACTCCAAAAGTAAAAAGGCTATTCTCTATCAAAAGTGTTACAGAATCGTATGTAACCCAGTCTAACTCCACCCCCAATTCTCCTCGCGTATCACTGTTTACTAATTTGGTGATTTTCTTATGTTTAATAATTCCATATTTCATTTTTTCTTCTTTTGGAATGGCAAAAGAATTGTTCCAAAAATCTATTTCATTCACACTGCCATAGCTAAACCAATGCCCAACGTGATGAGGGTGGTCTATGTATTCAAAAGGTCGCGGTGCGATAGGATAACCTCTGGTAATACTCGTACCCAAAGGAGTACGAAGTGGGAAAAGTACTGTTTTTAGCAAAGTATCTGTATATAAATAACTTGTAAAAGGTTTACCGTCTATACTTACATCAATGCTTTTGGCAGTAGTATCATGGACAAATTGTATTTTAAATTTTTTTTCCTCTTTTGCCTCTGTTTCTTTCTGATTTTCTGTTTTTTGAGGCGTTTGGCAGGTGGCAAATAGGGCTACGCCCAATAGAAAAAAAATAATACTAATGAATGTTTTTTTCATAATTATAGTCCTAACGCTATTCTATTTACAATCAATTTTATTTCTTTGTAAGTTAAAATAAAATACGAAATTAAAAATTTTATCCAAATAAGCAATTACTATTAAAAGATAATGAACCCAGTAGCTAAACAAGTCGCTCATTTGCTATTAGAAGTAGGAGCGGTCAAACTCAGCCCTCACGAACCATTTACTTGGTCATCAGGCTGGTTATCACCTATTTACTGCGATAATCGCCTTACTCTTTCCTTTCCTGCTGTACGCACTTTTATCAAAGAAGAATTAGCCAATCTCATTAAAAAATACTTTCCTGAAACAGAAGCTATTGCAGGAGTTGCTACCGCAGGAATTCCCCAAGGAGCCTTGGTTGCAGATATGTTGAACTTACCTTTTCTCTATGTGCGTTCCTCTCCCAAAGGACACGGCATGGAAAACCTTATAGAAGGGCGATTAGTAGAAAATCAAAAGGTAGTAGTAGTAGAAGATTTGATTTCAACAGGAGGAAGTAGTCTAAAAGTGGTGAGAACGCTTAGGGAATCCAATGCTGATGTGATTGGGTTAGTAGCTATTTTCAACTATGGATTCGAGTTAGCTAAACAAGCCTTTGAAAAAGAGCAAGTTCCTTTTCACACTTTGAGCAATTATTCTGCTTTGCTGGTAGAAGCGGTGGACAAAGACTACATCTCAGAGGAGGACATGGCTTCACTCCAAGAGTGGCGGCTTAGTCCTGAGAGTTGGGCAAGAGAAGACAAAATTTAGTAAGCTACTTCAAATCCTGCATTTACTAACTCCTCGAAGCCTCCGACATTAAACACTTTGGGAAAACCTGCCTGCTCCAATAAGTCTGCTGCCTTGCCGCTGCGTGCGCCAGAGCGGCAGTAAAGGTAATAAGTTTTTGACTTATCAAAATGCTCCATAGCATTCATAAAATCACCATTGTTAAAGTCATAGTTTACCGCTCCTTCTATGTAACCTGATTCTACCTCTAAGGCTGTTCTGACATCTATCAGCACGCCTTGCTCATGAGATAGCGCCTCTTTAAATTCCGCGGGACTTAGTCTTTTTGCCATGTTTACCAAAGATTAATTTTTTTGCAAATATACCATTCTTAGGGAGTAAAACAAACAGAATTGCTATATTTTGACTATATTTGCTATGCAAAAATCTAAATCAAAACGCTTAAATCTATGTTCAAGTACGACAAAAAAAATATTATTTACAGTGCTGTTTTGCTACTTATCATCGTATTAGTATGGACAATAAGAAATCAAAACCAAGCCTCGAATCCTCAACCCAATGAAAAATTAGTGATAGTCAATGGAGAAACCATGGGGACAACTTATACTATCAAATACTTAGATGCTCAGGGACGCAATTTCAAAAAAGAAATAGATTCTATTTTAATCGCTTTTAATCAATGTCTTTCTACTTATATTCCTGACTCTGAAATTTCTACGTTTAATAACAAAGCAGATTCTATCCAATACAAATATCCATTTTTTTATCCTGTACTCAAAAAAAGCCAAGAAGTTTACCAAGCCAGCAGCGGGGCTTTCGACCCTACAGTTATGCCTTTGGTCAAGGCATGGGGCTTTGGACCTAACCGAAAAGACCAAATAGAACAACCTAAAATAGATTCATTATTACAACTTATTGGCTTTCAAAATATTGAATTTGACGAAAAAAAAGTAAAAAAATTAAAAAAGTATATACAATTAGATTTTAATGCTATCGCCCAAGGGTATGGAGTAGATGTAATTGGCGATTTTTTACAAGAAAATCGCATTGTTAATTTTATGGTGGAAATAGGAGGTGAAGTCCTTTGCAGAGGAAAAAATGAGCAGGGCAATATCTGGTCTATTGGCATAGAAAATCCGCTTTACGAAGAGAGTGGAGGCAGAAGAGTGCAGGCTATCGTGCAACTGGACAACCAAGCCTTAGTTACCTCGGGCAACTACCGCAAGTTTTATGTCAAAGATGGTAAAAAATACGCTCATACTATAGACCCTAAAACGGGCTATCCTGTGCAACATTCTTTGTTAAGTGCTACTGTTTTTGCCAAAGATGCTATTACTGCTGATGCCTACGCTACCGCAATGATGGTCTTAGGGAAAGAAAAAGCCATAGAATTAGCACAAAAGCAAGGATTAGAAATATTTTTGATATATGAGGAAAATGGCAAACTTCAGACCTATACCTCAGAAAAAATTCAGTCAATGTTTGTAAATCCATAGCTAAGTTCGTAAAATTGATTTCATCTTTTCTAAAATAATTTGTAATTATCTATAACTTCCCAATCTGATGCTTACTAACGATGATATAGCAGAGGCTTTCAAACTTACTGCCTTACTCATGGACTTACATGGAGAAAACCCTTTCAAGGCAAAGTCTTATAGCAGTACAGTATATCAAATAGAAAAAATACAAACCAACTTAGCAGAAAAAAATAAGGCAGAGATAATCCATGCAGGTATTTCCGAGGGCATGGCAAGCAAAATTGTAGAGTTTGCACAAAAAGGCACTTTTACCGAATTGCAACAGCTATTGGACAAAACCCCCAAAGGAGTGTTAGAGATGCTCTCTATCAAGGGTTTAGGCGGGAAAAAAGTAAAAACGCTTTGGGAAGAACTCAAAATAGAAAGCATACACGAACTTTTAGAAGCTTGTAATGCAGGCAAAGTAGCACAAATCAAAGGTTTTGGCGAAAAAACACAGGAAGCTATTATCAAAGAAATTTCCTTCCGCACTGCCAATGCGGACAAAATGCTTTATGCTGATGCAGAACCCCTTGCCCTTGCTTTAGAAAATGCCCTTAAAAGTTTAGAATCAGTGGAAAAAGTAAGCCTCACGGGACAAATCCGCAGGCGTTTGGAAGTTGTTGATGAAATTCAGTTAGTAGTAGCTACTCATCATTTTGACGCTATTTTCCAATTTTTAAATAAGTATCCTCTCCTTGTTCCTAATGAAAAAGCAAGTAGCCCCTTCGCTTGGCGTGGATTTTGGAAAAATGAAGAAGGTTTGTCCTCTTTGAAAGTAGAAGTGAAGTTTTCTAATCCAAAAACTTTTGTCAATCAAGTATTTGTAAACTCTGCTTCTGAAAAACACTTGACTAAGAGTATTCACGGGACGAATCTTTTGCAAATAGTAAAAAAGCAAAAATTTGATTCCGAACAGGAAATTTATCAAACAGCGCATTTGCCCTACCTCGCACCCGAACTGCGAGAAGGATTTTTTGAGTTTAGTCTTACCTCCTCCCCTACCCTATTGGAAATGAAAGACTTGAAAGGATGCCTGCACAACCACTCAATATATAGCGATGGGAAAAACTCTTTGTTACAGATGGCTCAGGCTTGTATAGACATGGGCTTAGCCTACTTTGGCATCTGCGACCACTCACAAACTGCTTTTTATGCTAATGGACTTACAGAGGAAAGAGTAATCCAACAACACGCCGAGATAGATAAGTTGAATCAACAATTAGCCCCCTTTAAAATCTTCAAGGGCATAGAATCAGATATTTTACCTGACGGAAATTTAGACTACCCCAATGAGATTTTAAAAACTTTTGACTTTATCGTGGCTTCCGTCCATTCAGGACTAAAAATGGATAAAGAAAAAGCCACTACCCGCCTCATCAAGGCAATAGAAAATCCCTATACTACTATTTTAGGACACCCAACAGGTCGTCTATTACTAAGAAGAGAAGGCTATCCCGTAGATTTTGAAAAAATTATAGATGCTTGTGTGGCTAATCAAGTAGTCATAGAAATCAATGCAAACCCTTGGCGGCTGGACTTAGACTGGCGTTGGGTACGCCAAGCCATAGAAAAAGGAGCGATACTGAGCATTAATCCTGATGCTCACGAAATTGCAGGTCTAAAAGATATGTACTACGGAGTGTTAGTAGCAAGAAAAGGAGGAGCAGGCAAAGAAAATATCTTGAATACCAAGAGCTTACAGGAAATTGAAATTTTTTTTAAAAAAAGTGTATAAAAAACACTAACCTTAGTGTATTTTTTACGTTAATACTATTGTAATTCTACACTCAATATAACTTTCCAAAAGCTTGAAACTTTTAGGAAGTTGAGGAACAATAGTTAGACCATTTTAAAACAAAATCTAAGAGATGAGAAAGAAAAATGCCATATTAATCATTGATGCTCAATACGATTTCTGTAATCCTGCGGGTTCGCTTTATGTGAATGGTGCAGTAGAGGACATGCAAAGATTGAGTGATTTCATAGTCCGCAACAAAGAAGAAATAGACCATATTTGCGTTACCTTGGACTTCCACCCTGTCAATGATATTTCGCACCCTTCGTTTTGGCAAGACGAAAATGGTAACTTTCCGCCTCCTTTTACGCCAATTACTTTGGCAGAGGTCAAAGCAGGAAAGTGGAAGCCAAGATTCTATCCACAAGAGGCAGCCCAATATTTGACAGAGTTGGAGGCACAAGGGCAATTCCCACACTTTATTTGGACAGAACATTGTTTGATAGGCTCAAAGGGTGCCTCGCTTGATGATACCCTATTGGCGGCATTAAGAACTTGGACACTTGACGGCAAGTGGTATCAAGCTGTTACTAAGGGTACAAATCCTTTAACCGAACACTTTGGCATATTCATGGCTCAAATTCCTCTGCCCAATGCTCCTGAAACACAGCTAAATCAGGAATTGATTGACAGTTTGGCAAGCTACGAGAATGTTTATCTGGCGGGAGAAGCCAAATCGCACTGTGTTGCGACAAGTCTGCGCCAGGCAATGGAATATGCACCACATTTAGCAAGCAAAATGATTGTATTAGAGGACTGTATGTCTGATGTAACAGGGTTAGGGCATCTGGGCAAGCCTATTTATGAGGAAGCCAAAAAAAGAGGAATTCGCTTTGCTAAGTCCTCAGAACCAATTGTTTGAAAATATTTAGCGAATTAGCCATGAGCCAACAGAAAAAAGTAGCCATCATTACAGGAGCAGGACAAGGCATAGGTTTAGAAATTGCTATGCAATTAGCCAAAGCAGGAGTCAGTATTTTACTCAACGATATTGATGAGCAGTTAGCAAGCAATGCCGCAGAGAAAATTCAAGCAAAAGTAGGAGTTTCTTGTCTTGCGCTTGCAGGGGATTGTAGCGAAATAGCGTTTATCAAAAAAATGGTGGCTACCGCAGTAGCAGACTTGGGCAGTTTGGATATAGTGATAGCCAATGCAGGAATTACCCTATTTGGAGATTTTCTCAGCTATACCCCAGAGGCGTTCAACAGGGTTATGCAAGTAAACTTAGCAGGAACTTTCTTTCTTGCCCAAGCGGCGGCTAATCAAATGATAAAGCAAGGAAAAGGAGGAGTCTTGCTATTCATGTCTTCTGTTACGGGGCACCAAGCACACAAGCATCTGGCGGCTTATAGCATGAGTAAAGCGGCTTTGGAAATGCTGGCAAAAAACTTGGTCATAGAACTCTCGGAGTATAAAATCCGAGTAAATACCATAGCACCCGGTGCTACGCTCACCGAAAGAACCGTAGGAGATAGCAACTATGAAGCGGTATGGGCTAAGATTACTCCACTTGGGCGTCCTGCCTCGGTGGAGGACATAGCCCATGCGGCTTTGTTTTTGGTTTCTGACCAAGCCAAACACATTACAGGGCAAAGTCTTATTATAGACGGCGGTTGGACGAGTATCAGTCCCTCTCCTTATGGATAGCGTGTTAGCTTAACCAACCTTTACTTTTAAACCAAAAATAAATGCCTACAGAAATCACTAACATCACAAGCCAAACAGCCGCATAGCCCCAAACAGATTCTAACTCAGGCATATACTTAAAATTCATTCCATAAATTCCCACAATAAAAGTCAGCGGTAAGAAAAAAACAGACAAAATTGTAAGTACTTTCATTACCTCATTAGTGCGATGTGAAGCCAAAGAGAGGTGAATATTGAGCAAGTTGTTAGTATCTTCGTAGAGTTGGTCTGCATAGTATTGGAGTTTTTCTCCTGTTTCCAAAGTATCTTTAAAATAGCCCACTATCGCATCATTATTACTAATCATTTGTTTTTTTAGTAGCTCATTGAACAAGAAAAGCATCTTTTTGTAAATAGAGGCTTTACGGCGAAGCAGATAGAGTTTCTCAATAATAGTGGCAGGCTCATTGTTGTCAAAAATAGCCTCTTCGTACCTTTCCACAAGTTCCATAGCATCTTTGATAGGAATTTCGTAGGTATTCATTGCAGCGTTGTACAGGTCAGTAGAAATTTTAAGTGCAAGATTATCTTCATCTTTTCTTGACACTCGCCATTTATTGCGAACTACACGCAGGTACTCGTGGTCTTTGCGATGAATAGTTACTAAAAAATCTTTTCCTATAAAAAATGCAATTTTGTTGGTCAATTTCTGTACTGTGTCCCCTTCTTTGCTTGCTCCTAAATCATAAGCCCTAATTACCATAAAAGCAACTTCATCTATGACCTCGTACTTAGGAAGATGCTCTGGTTCCAAACAATCATGTACAGAGGCAGAATGAAGATTATACTGAACGGCAATTTGGGCTAATTCTCGGATAGAAGGATTAACTAAACTTACCCACTCAAAACCTGTATTACTTTTTAAAACAATTTCTGTCACGACTTCAGCTGAATTTATGATTTCTGCTTATTTTTTAATTGTCTTTCCATGAGGATTTTAGCTATCTCATTTCCTCTTTCTGCAAGTTTTTGGATTTCATTATTTTGAGGAGGCTGATATTGAAAAGTGACATTTTGAGGCTCTCCTAAGGTAACTATGGTTTCTATGTTCTCCATGCGCTTCTTCAGCTCTGCATTTTCCTTAGATAAAACCTTTACAATTTGAATCAACTCCATATCAGTTTGTTTTATTCTATCAAGTTTTTCCAACTCCATTTTTTTAATTTTGATAAGCGCACTACTTAGGATTGCTACAATGGGAATAGAGGAAAGTATGCCAATGACGAAAACAGGCTCCATAACTTTTAAAGTTTAGTAAATAAAAAATAGTAAGTTTTTATAAAAATTGACTACCTCTCACCAATGATTAATTTGCAAGCACTTTCACTTATAACCGACCGTCTGAGGTTTTAAAAACCTTACAGGGTTAATAGAAATTACCTCATATTGAGTTCAAAGTTACAAATTTGTTTCGAAAAGTACAGATTATTTTCTTAAAATGTGTTATATTTATCCTACCAATTTTTATTTTCTATCTGCTATAAAATCAATAAAAAGAGGAAAAAAGGCATAAAATTCCTCTTGGAACTCCTGATAATATGTTAAAAGACTTTCAGAGGCATTTTCCATGCCAGAGGAAAACGGGGTGCGATGCGACATTCTTGTCAAAACTTTGTGTATGCCCTCTACACGAGTGTATGTATCAAAAATTTGATTATGAAGCATATATTGAAAAAAATGTAAAGATTTTTCTGGAAGTAAAAACTCATACTTGCTAATGATTTGGTGTATTGTTTGGCTATACGTTGGCAGGTCTTGGTGGTGAAAATCTGACCAGTTGGTGGCTAAAAAATGGTCGTAAAAAATGTCCACGATGACACTTGCATAATGCCTATGCTTATCTCTGAGTCTTGCCTTGCTTTGTTTGACGATTTTGTGTTGGTCTGTAAAATCATCTATCAGCCTGTGCAATACAATTCCTTTTGCTATGCCTTCGCTATACTGCAAAAATTGCTTTCCTTTGACATGGTCAGCAATGAAATTGCCAATAAGTATTTCTTCATCTTCGCCCGAGAGGTAAGCATGTGCTAAGAAATTCATATCAAATTACTCTGGTAGCACTAATAAAGCGAGGAGCATAATAGGAAGAAAAAGGGTCATCTTCTATTACCCCTCTCGAGGAGGAGGCGTGAATCATTCGGGCTACTCCTCTGCCTCCTCCCCTGACTATTAGTCCTACGTGTGAGATACGATTAGGGTCAGCACCCGTCGCATAAAAAACCAAATCTCCTACTTGCAACTCGTTGGCATCTACTCGCTTACCTATGATTGCTTGGTCTCTGGAAGTGCGCGGCAAAGTAATTCCTATTTCTTTGAAGCACATGAAGCTCAATCCCGAACAGTCCGTACCTAACACCGAGTCTCCGGCAGGTTTATAAGGCGTACCTATAAAGGAGCGAGCCGCCATTACCAATCTATTAAGTTTTTCCTCTCTCGAAGCCCTACCGAGGTCTGGTGTAATAGTAATAGGACTATCTATCTCTTTGACAATGAGTTCACTAAAAAATTTATCAAAGGTTTTTTGATGAATATTTAAGTCTATGCGTGCTTTTACGATGTTGCCTTTTTCATCTCTTAAAAAATCTACTCCCTTGGTCTGACCGCTTGCCATTAAGGCTCCAAAAAAATCATCAAACAAATCTTGTAGAATATTCAAGTCTATAATCGCATACCTTGGTCGTTTGCTGGTATCTTGGACTATTTCAACTCCTCTCATAATCAGAAGGTTATTCTTTTAGTTTAGATTTTAGTTTTTCCAATTCAGAGAGCAAGTTGCTCGGAGGCGGTACATCTTTGGGCTGTACTATCTGCGGAGGTGTATTAGGCTTATAATCAGGCGAATTGACGTTCTGTTTAAGTTGGTTTAACGTTTCACTAAGTTGTGGGTTGTTAGCAGGTTTGTCCATACCCAAAATCTTATCTACTTCCATCTCCCAAGTTGTCTTTCCGCTTGATAAGTAAGCCATTGACTCGGCAAGTGCTTCTTGCTCTATAGCTTTTTCTTTGATGTTTTCGAGCAAGTTAGCAGTGCTATTGGTATCAAATCTTGAAAGCCTTTCGTGCAAATGCTTAGTAGCTTGGCTGATTTTAGTACGTGCTTTGAGGGTATTAAGTTCTGTTTCCCAAGCATAGATTTGGTCTTTGATAACTCTGGTTTGGTCTTCGAGTTTTTTTACCATCGCCTCATAATTTTCTAACCCTTTCAAGCTGACACTTACCCTTCTCATGATTTCCTCTTTTTTTCCCAACTCCATCAAGGCAGATTTGTCTGCGGTCTGGCTATCTAACTGCCCATTTTTAGCTTTTTCTAAGAGTGCGGTAGCTTTGTATTCACACTGCTCGGCGAGCTTTTGCTGCTGCTCGACTTCTCTTTTGGCTTTGATGAAGCCAGCTTTTGCCTCTGCCAAACTTTTTAAGCTTTCGCTTAAATCCACTTTTAACTCTCTGATACTTTGTTCAGTGAGTTTGACGGGGTCTTCTTGCTGTTCTATTTTGTACCCAAAGAATGCACGGAAGGAATCCACTAACTTTTTCCAGAATCCCATATTAATTGATGATAATTTCTTATTTTTCTTTTACAAATATTTTTACTGACCAAATTTTTTTTCAAAATAAGCAAAAGCCATGTTCAGTTTTTGAGAGATTTCTACTGCCGCTTTATGCTTTTCTGGGTCATTGTGAAAGCGGTCAGGGTGGTATCGTTTAATCAAACGCTTATAAGCTGCCTTGATTTCCTCAAAAGAAGCACCGTAAGGCAACTCTAATACACCATAGTACTGCTTTTCTTCTTGCTGTTGCTGCCAAGATGACTGATTAAACTGTTGCTCATAGGTTTTCTGCTCCTGTTTTTGCTTGTTTTTTTGGTACTGTTCGTACAACTCCCAATCTTCTTTGGAGATTTTCTCCTCTTGTTCTTGAAAGATATCACCCAAATTGGCTCGCAAAATATTAAAAATACGGTCAAACATAATCAAAAGTGAATGGTTTTTCGTAATATGCCAAAGATAGTATTTTATTTTGAAAAAGATTTAGAATTATTCTTACAATACTGCGTTTTTTTAACTAAAATTTACCCGTAGTCAAAACTTTTCAGTGATTGTGCTTTTAAAACTTTGGCTTTTAAGCAATAACGCAAATAAAGGTGTAAATGTTCTAATTTACTTATTCTGTAAAAAATACTCTTTTTACTCTCTCTCCAATGCCTGTAAATAGTTCATAGGGAATAGTGCCTATCTGCTTTGCCAAATCAACCACACTGACCTCTTTCCCAAAAATAATCACCTCCTCGCCTTCTTCTACTTCTATTCCTGTCAGGTCTATCATGCTCATATCCATACAAATACTGCCAATGATGGGAGCGAATTTACCTTTGACAAATACTTTTCCCAGTCCATTGCTAAATCTCCTGTCATAACCATCTGCATAGCCTATGGCTATCGTACCAATTTTACTGTCTTGCTGTGCCGTCCATCTTCTCCCATAGCCTACGGTTTCGCCCTTTCTAATCTGTTTTATTTGGGAAATAGTAGTTTTCAAAGTGGTTACATTTTGTAGGTGCTGTTGAAAAAATCCATTAGCCTCTACTCCGTACAGCCCAATCCCAAGTCTGACCATATCCATTTGATAATCAGCCCATCGGGTGATTCCCGCAGAGTTGAGCGCATGTTTGATAAAGCGATAACCTAAATGATGTTCTAATAAGTTGGCAGTCTTTTGAAAATTAGCAAGTTGTTGTAAAGAAAAAGCATTGTGCTTTTCCTCATCAGCACCCGCTAAGTGCGTAAACATAGAAGCTACCCTCAGCTCTTGGTGCTGTGATAAAATTTTACCTACTTCCTCTATCTCTGTTACTTCAAAACCTAAGCGCCTCATTCCCGTATCTACTTTCAGGTGAATAGGCAAAGGAGTTTCTGTTTGAGAAATATGGACGTAGTTTAAAAACTGCTCTAACAGGCGAAAACTATAAATCTCTGGTTCTAAGCGGTATTGTACGATTTTATCAAAGGTCTCTTCGGAGGGATTCATGACCATAATTGGCAGTCGGATTCCATTTTCTCTCAAATGTACGCCCTCGTCAGTATAGGCTACTGCCAAGTAATCTACATTTTGGTATTGCAATACGCTGGCAATTTCTACACTCCCACTGCCATAGGCAAACGCTTTGACCATGACCATAATCTTAGTCTGTGGTTTGAGTAAACTCTTGTAAAATTTCAAATTATGCACCAAAGCATCTAAGTTAATTTCTAAGCGCGTGCCGTGTACTTTCTCTTGTAAGTAAGCAGTTATTCTATCAAACTGAAATTTTCTTGCGCCTTTAATTAAAATCTGCTCGTTTTGAAAATGAATTTTTCCTTGTAAAAAATCGTGTATAAATTCTTCTGTATGAGCATAAAAATATTTTTCTACATCTTTTATTCCCTCTTGGAAATGTAATAAAGTACGAATATCCCTTCCAATACCCACCAATTTAGTAATGCCATTGCTTACAAGTAGCTGAGCAACTTGTTGGTAGATGTTTTCAGCGGGCAGATTTGTATAAAGAATATCAGATAAGATGAGGGTTTTGCGCTTCGATGCCTTTCCAAACGCATATTTCTGTTGCTGTTGGTTCATAAAATCCAAAGCTATGCTAAGTGCTTGCAAATCATTGGTATAAGTATCATCTATGAGCATACATTGATGAATCCCTTTTTTTAATTCCAAGCGCATAGGCAAAGCCTTATTTTTTCCTTCCAATTGCTGTGCTACTAAATGCTGTACTTCAGCAAAATCATAGCCTAAATATAAAAGCATAGCAACACAGTGCATACAGTTCTCCACAGAAGCCATATCACTAAAAGGTAGGCTAAGTAGATAGTTACCAGAGAGTTCTTTGCCTAAAAGATTCTGGAAATGGCATTGAATAAACAAAATTTGCTTGTCTGTATGGCGTTCTGTACGTAAAATCTGAATGTTGGCATGGGTTTTTCTGCCCCACGTAAGTGTTTGAAATCTTGGACTACTTGCTAAAATTTCTTTTGTGATTTCTTCATAATCATTACAATATACAAGCAACTTGCACTGCTGGAAAAGTTGAAGTTTCTCTCTAATTTTTTCCTGACGGCTCTTGAAACCCTCGTCGTGAGCCGTGCCTATGTTAGTGAAAATTCCCAAAGTAGGTTGTATTATTTGAGCTAACTTGACCATCTCAGCAGGTTTAGAAATTCCCGCCTCAAATATGCCTATCTGATGATGTTCTTTGATTTGCCAAATCGAGAGGGGAACGCCTAGCTGCGAATTATAACTTTTTGGACTTTTGACAAGGGCAAATTTGCCCTGCAAGAGTTGGGAAAGCCACTCTTTGACGATAGTCTTGCCGTTGCTCCCTGTAATGCCAATCACTTCTAAACGAGGAAACTGCAATCTATGCAAAGTAGCTAACTCTTGTAGTGCTATAAGCGTATGCGGTACTTGAATCCAAAGCCCTTCTAAATGTTGAAAATTAGACGATTCCAAGTTAGTTACAAAAGCACGTACTCCTCTTGTGTGCATTTCTTCTACAAACTGATTGCCGTCTGCATGTTTGCCCTTAAAAGCAAAAAATACGGATTCATTGGGTACAGCGAGCAGGCTACGACTATCTGTAACTATCTGTTTGTCTTTGATTAACCAATAAGCCTCCGCAATATTTTGAACTCTTGTTATGTTAGTTTCTTTATTCATTTTTTTACATTAATAAGCATTTAACGCTCTTAAATATCTAACCTTTTCATTTTCATCTCCTCTTCCTCACTTCTCTCACGCTAAAACCTTCCATAGTCTTTGGAAACACTTTGCATTTACAAGCACTGTTGAACTTTATACAAAGTAAATGCGTATTTTTGTAAAATAATCAAAGAAAATCATGGATAGAAAAACCTTTTTTTTAGTTTTTGTTGCAGTCTTGGGTATTGTAGGTTATTTAGGGTGGAGAGCATACCAAAAATCCTTAGAAGAGGAGCGTCAGTTTCGCTTACGCCTGCTTCAAGATGAGCAAAGACACCAAAAAGAGTTAGTAGAAGCACAAAGAAAAATAGAGGAAGAGAAACGCTTAGCAGAGGAGCAGAGAAAATTAGAAATCCAACAGAGGATAGAAGCTGAAAATCAAGAAATTCGCCAATTAATTGCACAGAAGAAAACAGATGCTTTGGCACAGGTCAAAGGGATTATAGAAAGCAAAGGCAATGGGATTATAGAAAAGCAGGAGGCAGAGCAGATTTGGTCGCGAAAAATTACGGAGGTGGCTTTTCATGTTGCCGATTCTATTTGCACTTATTCCTATCAAACAGGAACGAGTGGAGAAATCTTAGTAGAAATTACTTTCTCTCTTATGCACTTAGGAACTATTAAGCCTATCGTAGAGCGTACAGGAAAAACCAATTATGATTTTTTAGAGATAAATGCCAAATATGAGCAGAAAATTTTTACCTATTGCGAAAGAGGTCTTAACAAAGAAAACTGCGATAAAAGTAAGGAAATCAGCACTTTTAGAATTTTTTTAACAGATAAAAAAGCCGTAGAGCGCTTGCAAAAAAACTTAGAACTACTTAGAAAACTATACAGTACCGATTTCGCAAGTTTAAGAAAAATGTACAAGGCTAATGAATTGTAAAAGAGCCTATTTATTTGTACCTTTGCAAAAATTGGTTTAAACTTTATATGCGAAACCCTTACCTATCTCTATTAGCTACTGCATGGAAATATGCTCGCCAAGAAAAGAAACTGTATTTATTCATTTATTTCCTTTTTATTTGCTCAAACCTTGCTTTTGCCGCCAATCCGCTCTTGTATGGGTGGTTTATAGGTGCTTTACAAAAAGATGGCTTACAAGCGATTAGGTATGTATGGATTTTTGCTTTGGCTTATATTGCTTTGCAGTTAGTCGGCTGGCTGTTCCATGGTCCTGCAAGAGTCATGGAAAGAGAGTTAGCTTTTCGCCTAAGCAAAAACTTTTTAGAAGAACTATATCACCAAACCTTGCACTTGCCTACCAAGTGGCATCAAGACAATCACAGCGGAGCAACGATTAACCGTATTCGCAAGGCTTATGAGGCATTAAGGGAATTTTTTGAAAATGGGTTTATGTATGTCTATGCCTTTGCTAAGTTTTTTATGTCTTTTGCCGCTATGCTTTACTTTTCTCCTTTGTTTGGAGGCATTGGCGTTTTGTTGGGCATCGTTACGATTTACATTATTTTTAAGTTTGATAAGCCTTTCATTAAGGCGCTCAACCAAACCAATGAAAAACAACACGTAGTTTCTGCTACGCTGTTTGATAGCCTTTCTAATATCGTTACTGTCATTACTTTGCGACTGGAAAAACGTATGCAAGAAGGATTGATGCAAAAAGTCAAAGAGGTGTTTCCTCCCTTCCGCAGACAGGTCAGAATCAACGAATGGAAGTGGTTTGTAGCTGATATGATGGTAGGTATGGTCTATGTGATTGCGGCACTGGGTTATATTTACCAAAACTATGAAGTAGGGCAACCTTTTGCGCACTTTGGCGGTTTAGTCGCTCTGTTAGGTTTTGTCAATCAGTTCACGAGCGTATTTCACGACATCGCTTGGCAATATACCCAAATCGTACAGTATTATACTGAGGTTCAAAGTGTTAAAAATATTAAAGAAGCATTTGCAGCACATCATAGACCAGCATCAAGCCTATCGCTGCCTCCTTCTTGGAGAAAAATCACTCTCAGTAACCTGAACTTTTCGCACCAAGAGCAATACAGCGAGTCCGCCAAAGCCCATAGCTTGCACAACCTTCAAATTTGCATAGAAAAAGGCAAACGCATTGCTTTTATTGGAGAAAGTGGAAGCGGAAAAAGTACGCTATTGGCGTTGCTCAGAGGTTTGTATGAGCCTGAGCATGTAAAAGTCAAAATTGATGGGAAAGAAAGTAATCACTTAGGAGTCATTGCTGATACAGTAACCCTTTTCCCACAAGAACCAGAGATTTTTGAAAATACTATTGCCTACAATATTACCTTAGGTTTGCCTTTTTCCGAGCAGGAAATTACGCAAGTGTGTGAAGTTGCTCATTTTTCGGAAGTAGTAAGTACCCTGCCCAAAGGGTTAGCTTCTAATATCCAAGAGAAAGGAGTAAATCTTTCAGGTGGACAAAAACAGCGATTGGCATTGGCAAGAGGCATATTGGCTGCCAAAGGAAGCGACATAGTACTGTTAGATGAACCCACGAGCAGTGTCGACCCCAAAACAGAAGTGCAGATTTATGACAAGCTATTGGAGGAATTCAAAGGCAAGGCAGTGTTGTCTTCTATGCATCGCTTGCACTTGCTTACCAAGTTTGATTATGTGTATATCTTGCAAAATGGGAAGATAGTTGATGAAGGTACATTTGAATACCTAAAAATGCAAAGTCCTATTTTCCAAGAACTTTGGAAGCACCAAGAAGAAGCCCAAGCCGTGCCAATAGAAAGTGAGTGGTAAAAAGAAACAAGCACCTACTTTTGTAAGATGACGGCATCAGTGGTATCTCTTAGCGTTCTTCCTTGGTTGAGGAAAACACGCACTAAAAAACGCATAGATTTGGAGGGGGTGGGAGATTTGGTAAGAAAAAGGTCTATTTTTTCTATGGCTTCGTTTTTTTGATAAAACAAAAGTTCACTTCTTTTTCTGCGAATGAGCGTGTCTAAGGGTATTTTTTCTTCTTCCTTGGAAAAACGAGCCGTAAAAAAAGCGTTGAGTCTTTTCCCTGCTACAAAAACCGTATCAAAATCTTGCAAACTGCTTATTTGGATAGAATCAATCCTATCGTTGAAGGCGGTATTTTTGCCGATAGCACCTCCGCTTGAATTGCGCGTACCCAAAGAGCGAATCTCAAACGTCAGTTGGATTCCGTAGTCTAAGGCTCTAACGGCTGCATTATTAGGAATCAATTGCTGAGTTTGCGTATTGATATTGCTTGCTTTTACTTTTGTCCAAGTGAAAATCTCTGTGCGGCTTCCACAAGCATACAAAGAAAATAAGATTACCAAAACAGCAACAGTCAATAAACTATATCTGAATTTCATTTTTTTAGCGCACTCAAAAAATTTGTAATCAGCAAATTTACTTAACTTTCGGACAAGTTTTTTCAAATTAACAATCTTTACAATATGCTTGCTAACATTTCAGTTTTTAAAATACTCATTATCAATATCATAATTGCCTCATTTTTTCCTTTTATTTCTTGTAAGCAAAAGAAAAAAAACAAAGAAAATGAAAAGCCCATTCCTGTCGTACTGCAACCTGCCCCAGATTTCAATGCAGATTCTGCTTATGCTTTTGTAGAAAAACAAGTCAGTTTTGGAGCAAGAGTACCTAATACACCAGCTCATGAAAACTGTGCTAAGTTCCTGATAGACAAATTAGAGAGCTACCAATGGCAAGTTATTCCTCAGCGCTTTGAAACAGTCGCTTTTGATGGCACAGTGTTGAAATCTACTAACATCATTGCAAGTTTGAAACCTGAACTCAAAAAACGTATTCTATTAGCGGCACATTGGGACTCTCGTCCTTTTGCTGACCAAGATAGTCAAAGAAAAAATGAGCCTATTTTAGGAGCGAATGACGGAGGGAGCGGTGTAGGAGTGCTTTTAGAAGTAGCAAGACTGCTCCGAGCAGACACAGCCAAACTCAATATAGGAGTAGATATTATTTTCTTTGATAGTGAGGACTACGGACAAAAAGAAGGCACAAAAGCTACTGATTATAAGCCCGATACATGGTGCTTAGGTTCTCAGTATTGGGCAAAAAACAAACATACTCCTTCCTACATTGCTTTTTATGGAGTGCTTTTAGACATGGTCGGAGCCAAAGGAGCAAAATTTTACCAAGAAGAAAATTCTATGAAGTTTGCACCAAGCATTGTGCAAAAAATGTGGTCTATCGGGCATGAGTTGGGCTACAAAGACTACTTCATTTTTGAACCTTGCGGCGGCATTACAGATGACCACTTGTACGTCAATCAGTTAGCTAAAATTCCTATGATAGATGTTATTCAATATCACCCTAAAAATGGCTTCGGAGAGTTTTGGCATAAGCATACAGACAACATGGACATCATAGATAAAAATACCTTGAAAGCAGTAGGTCAGACCCTTATACAACTGCTCTACAATGAGAACGCTCCTGTACAGTAAATTTTTGTAAACTTATTGAAAATGAGGATATACATAATCATTAAAAAATGCTTGTACTGTTCTTCTTCTCTTAGGTCTAATGATGCTTTTTATTACTTCGTTGTAATCCTCTCTGACAGGAATATTGTAACTATTTGGGCTTTTGCCTAAGGTCGGAATCCAAGTGCAGTGAAGTGTAAAAGTAAACGCCATTTCAGGGTGTTCCAACTTGCAAATAGGTTTGCTCAAATCTTTGGCATCAAAAATCCATATCTGATTGAAGTACTTGACATTAGGCTCTTCGCCTTCACCTATGAGCATTGTACAAAAAATGTATCCGTGCAGTTCAGGCTCTACTCCTGCGGGAACTTCTCCTTTTTTAGGAATGAACTGAATACTCCTAAGGTTATAATTATTAGGAAAAACATATACTTGTCTAGCTTGCATGATGCTTGTGTCTATGTGCAACAAAGTATAAGGTATCTGCCTCTTAGTGAGTTCTTTCAACTCGTCGAGTGGAATAATCCTATTGGGGTAATCTGCATACAGGTTATAAATAAATTGGGAAAGCATATCGCGGTTTAGTCCGTAGGTTTGCCAAAAAATATGCTTGATATTAGATGTGGGTACTTCGGGAGAAATAATATTTCTAAATGTATGTAAACCTACACCCCAAGAGTTTGCCCCTATCTGACTTGGATTCTGGGTATTACCTTTTTCACAAAAAATTGCTTGCTTAGTAATTACCGCCTTTTCTACATCAATCTCAAAACGTCCAATACGTCCGATGTCCATATCTCCCAAAGCAAAAATACCCATGTAATCTCTATCAATCGCTTCACCATCAAGAGCTGATACATCGTAAGGACGCAACCACTCCGCTAAGCATGCTGCGCTATTATGCGCAGTATGTAGTACGATGGTGTGGTTAGGGTTTTCATATTCTGCGGTAAAATGCACGCACTCCAAAGGAATAGGTTTCACTAATTTTTTTGCTTTTACTTTGCTTACATTTATTTGCAAATCATCTCTTTTTATAATGTAAACATCTGTAAAAGACTGCATTTCTCCTGAAATTAGCTTGCGAATGATGCGGTCAATCGTATAATTATTTGGGAAAGGATTATTTACTAAAATATCTATGGAAAACTTAAAAGAGGAATCAATCAGCACAATATAATCTCTGGTCAGGCTAATTTGGTGAATACACTGCTTTATAGCGATGGCTTTGCCGCTCTCATCAAGTACCTCCCACTTATTGAGTTTGCCTTGCTTTCCCGTCCATTCCAAGAGGTAAACACTGTCGTAAGTTTTCGTATTTTCACTAATGTAGTTTTCCACCTCACCCAAAATCCAATTCAAAATCTTTTTCCACCAAGCAGGTTTTCCTTTGATTTCTAAGCGAATATTTTTTAAGAAATGATTGAGTTTTTCCAAAGATTCTTTTTTCTCGCCGTTTTCCACTTTTGTCAGCAATTCCTCTAACTTTTCTTCCGTCTTTTGCTCATCTTCCAGCATCATTTCAAAAATTTCCATAGAAGAAAGCATGGTTTGCGTAGATTTAGTAAAGTTCACCGTATAAAAAACTTTCTTTTCAGGGTCAAAAACGGGATGAGCGGTACTTTGCACCAAAGGAAAAGGGAAGTTCAGCAAGGGAGGAGTGGCAGATAGCCATTCAGTATTTCGCCCAATAGGTGTTAGTACCTCCAAAGAAACGGGGTCTATCTCGTATGGTCGCCCTACGTCGTAAGTAGCTACCATTCTGCTATTTTTATCTCCCTCAAAAACAAAAGGGACTAAGGCAGTATTGAGTTCGTTCCTTGCACCCAAAGCCAAAGAAATACGAGAAATACCCATGTTCCTGAAAAAGAAATTCTTGTATTTGTTAGGGTCTGCTTGTGGATTATCTTTTCTGGTGGCGAGGTCGGCATAATAGCAAGGTGTTTTGAGCAAACGCGTTTTGAGTTTGACCTTGTTTGCCTCGTCAAAATCAAAGCGAAAAACATAGGCATCTCCATTCATAATAGGGCTGGTATACTCCTTATTGAAACTTCCATCTTTATTTTTTTCAGGAAAAGGCAAGCCATTGGAATTAACGCTTCCACAAGGCGAATTGACAAATACATGACCATAAATATCTTCAGGAATTTTTCCTTCTACCACTTTCAATTCCACATCTAATTCCTTCCTACTTGCATACATGACTGGACGGTTCATCATTTCCTTTGGTGCTTTGAGTTTGGTAGGCGAAAGTAGAAATAATTTTAAAAATCTTGGCAGAAAAAGTTGTTTTTATTATCTTTCAACTCCTCAGCGAGTAGCTATCAACATGAAAATCTTAACTAAAATCTATGAAAAACAAGTATTTATCATTGCTTTTTTTTCTACTTCTTGCTTGTGAAGGGAATAAAAACCACCAGCCGCCCAGCATCATGCTTACAGCTAATTCTTCTTATATGTCGCCAGAGGGCAATTTTGAAATATTTTTCCCTCATAAACCTCTCATCTCTTCCTTAGAAGGGCAGGTAAAAGGACAAAAAGTAATTAACTACGTCTTTGTTTATGACAACGGTAAAGAAAAATATGCCGTAAATTATGCAGACTACCCTGACGGCTCAGGTATTGACTTAGAGGAAATTAAACAAAAAGGCTTGCAAAGCATGGGGGAAGTCAGCATGAAAGAAGAGAAGCAAGTAAGTTTGGGAAATTACCAAGGTTTACAATACCAAGCCCAAATCAAAAATGGTATTGCCAAAGCAAGTGTGGCGGGGAAAATTTACTTAGCAGGACGCAGAGTGTATCATATTTCTGTATTTACCAACAAAGAACTCCCTGAAAACACGCAAACCTTTTTGGATTCTTTTGTTATCACTAAGTAAAATAGCTAAGTTTGCAACTTTGAATGAGCATAGCTATTTTTAATTTGCTAATGAAAATAAATTTTAAGCACCCACACCCACAAATTTTGGTGGTAGGTGATTTGATGATAGACCATTATCTTTGGGGAACTTGTAACCGAATCTCGCCCGAAGCTCCTGTGCAAGTAATTGATATTCAAAAAGAAACAACTTTGCTTGGTGGTGCAGGAAACGTAGTGAACAACCTGCTAACTTTTGGCGCAAAAGTAGAAGTAGGAGGCGTAATAGGGAACGACGAGGCAGGAAACGAGCTGATGGGCATGTTACAAAAAGCAGGAGCAGGAACTTTGCTTGTGCAGGTACAGGAAGGCAGAAAAACAAGCAAAAAAAGTAGAATTATTGCCGCTAACCAGCAAGTAGTTCGCTATGATAAAGAGTCCAAAGACAACATCAGCAAAGAAAGCGAACAAAAGCTATTAGCAGGAATAGAAAAAAATATTCTCCAATATCAACTCATTATTCTTTCTGATTACAACAAAGGAGTGCTTACGCCTACCCTTACCCAATCAATTATCAATCTTGCTAAACAACACGGCATCAAGGTATTGATAGACCCCAAAGGTACAGATTATACTAAGTACACAGGAGCTTTTCTTATTACTCCTAATAAAAAGGAAGCAAGCACAGCCACTAATATTGAAATTAAAGATGAGCATACTTTGCAGGAAGCGGGTTTTTTGTTGAAAAGAAATTACCGACTGACCTATGCTGTAATTACGCTTTCAGAGGAGGGCATTGCTTTTTTTGATGAACAATCAATGCATAAAATTCCTACCAAAGCCAAAGCCGTCTATGACGTTACAGGAGCAGGAGATACCGTATTGGCAAGTTTAGGATTTGCCATAGCCAATGATTGGAACATGATTGAGGCTTGTAACTTTGCTAATTACGCCGCCGCTGTGGTAATTAGCAAAGTAGGGAGTGCTACGGCTACCCTTAGCGAAATACAAGAATATATTGCTTCGTACGTTCCTGATTTTAATAGTGATACGGTAATTAAAACAAGGGAGGAGATAGTAGAAATTGCTAATGACTTGCGAAAAAGAAATAAGAAAATTGTCTTTACTAATGGTTGCTTTGATGTGTTGCATTTAGGACACGTCAAGTATTTAGAAAAAGCAAAAAGTTTCGGCGATGTTCTGATAGTAGGGGTAAACGCCGATGCCTCAGTAAAACGATTAAAGGGCGAGGAGCGACCTATTAATCCCGAATACGACCGTGCCTATCTATTGGCTTCGCTGAATGTAGTGGACTATGTGGTTGTTTTTGAGGAAGATACACCTTATGACCTTATTCAGGCAATCAGCCCTGAAATCTTGGTCAAAGGCGGAGACTACCAAGGCAAGGAAGTGGTAGGAAGCAACTTAGTCAAAGAGGTTAAGTTAGTAAGTTTTGTGGAAGGAAAAAGTACCACCAATATCATCAAAAAAATTAAAAATAAAGTATGAAAGCAATGATTTTGAATGAGTTACAGGCTCATAAAGAGATAATCCAAAAAGTAATAGATACACTTCAAGAAGATATTTTGAAAGCCTCAGCAATGTGTGTAGAAGTGCTAAAAAGAGGAAATAAAATTCTGCTCTTTGGCAATGGAGGCAGCGCAGGAGATGCCCAACACATTGCAGCAGAACTTACAGGACGCTACAAAACGGAGCGCAGGGGGCTACCTGCTATCGCTTTGACTACGGATACTTCCGCCCTTACAGCTATTGGGAATGATTATGGTTTTCAGCGAGTTTTTGATAGGCAAATAGAGGCTTTGGCTACCAAAGGTGATTTATTAGTCGGTATTTCCACAAGTGGTAATAGCCCTAATGTAATAAATGCCTTGAAAATCGGGAAAGAAATAGGGTGCATCACTTTGGGACTAAGTGGAAGAGGTGGCGGAAGAATGACAGAGTTTTGTGATTTAAACCTAATTATTCCTTCTGAAGACACGCCTCGTATCCAAGAGATGCACATCTTGATTGGACATATCATCTGCCAAGCTATTGACGATGCTGTTTAGACCTTATAAGGTTTTGTAAAACCTTATAAGGTTAGTGATTCGTTTGTTTTACTTTTTTGTAGCTTCTTGCTCATTTTTAATGTCCTGAACGTTCTTGCGAATGTCCTGAGCCAAATTTTTTAATTCCAACATGCCCTTACGGATACGAGTTCCCGCAGCTTTATTGCCCTGCTCGTAAAATTTCTTAAAATCACCTTCCAAAGACATTACTAAGTTTTTGATTTCATCGAATCTGTTTGCCATAATGATTAATAGCTAATGTTTTAAAATTGGTTAAATGTAAATTTCTTAAAGACGTAGAGTAGTGTTAGCCCCTAAATTGATTGGCAATTAATAACAAATTCGCTAATAATCCAAAAAAAAACACTTTATTCATGCTATTTAATCCTTTTTTTCCATGCAACAGATGGCTTCTACCTACATCATGGCAAAATTTTACTTCTACTACTTTCCTATCAAAGAAACTCTGACTAATTTTGTTTCAGATATCTTGTGTTTCTAAGATTAATACTAATTTTTTATTGGGTATCATGTATAATCAAATAAAAAAGTATTTAAACAATTAGACAATTCTAATAAAGTCGACTTTATCAAAAATTGCAGACTTCAGACCAATATCCTATGCTTTCCCATATGACCTTTTCCGAAATACGACAACGTATTAAAAACCAAGTAATTGCTGAAGTACAGCCAAAAGAAACTTGGACTACTGCCGAAAAAATTAAAGTCAAACCCTTACTAAACGCCAAAGATACGCAAGGATTTGAACACTTGAAGTTTAGCGCAGGCATACCACCTTACCTACGAGGACCCTATGCTACTATGTATGTTCAGCGTCCTTGGACGATTCGCCAATATGCAGGCTTTTCCACAGCAGAAGAATCTAATGCTTTCTATCGCAGAAACTTAGCCGCTGGACAAATGGGGCTTTCTGTAGCTTTTGACTTAGCAACGCACCGAGGCTATGACTCTGACCACCCCAGAGTAGTAGGAGATGTAGGCAAGGCAGGAGTAGCGATTGACTCTGTTTTAGACATGAAAATCCTTTTTGACCAAATCCCTTTGGATAAAATGTCGGTTTCTATGACTATGAACGGAGCAGTCATCCCTATCATGGCTTTTTACATCGTAGCCGCAGAGGAGCAGGGAGTAAAGCCCGAACAACTCAGCGGAACAATACAGAACGATATTTTAAAGGAGTTCATGGTGCGCAATACCTACATCTATCCTCCTAAACCAAGTATGCGAATCGTAGCAGATATTTTTGCTTATATCGCAGAAAAGATGCCCAAGTTTAACTCAATCAGTATCAGCGGCTATCACATGCACGAGGCAGGTGCTACAGCAGAAATAGAGTTAGCCTATACGCTGGCTGATGGCTTGGAATATTTGAAAACAGGAGTAGAAGCAGGTTTAGATATTGATGATTTTGCGCCTCGCTTGTCTTTCTTCTGGGGAATAGGTATGAATCACTTTATGGAAATCGCTAAAATGCGCGCAGGTCGCTTGCTTTGGGCAAAAATAGTCCATCAATTTAATCCAAAAAATCCTAAATCTATGGCTTTGCGAACTCATTGCCAAACCTCCGGCTGGAGTCTGACCGAGCAAGACCCATTTAATAATGTTGCTCGTACTTGCATAGAAGCCATGGCAGCAGCTTTTGGAGGGACTCAGTCCTTACATACCAATTCACTTGACGAAGCTATTGCACTCCCCACTGATTTTTCTGCCAGAATTGCTCGGAATACCCAACTTTTTATTCAAAAACAAACTCAAATTACCAAAGCAATAGACCCTTGGGGTGGTTCCTACTATGTGGAATATCTAACTAATAGCTTAGTAGAAAGGGCATGGAAACTGATTCAAGAAGTAGAAGAGTTAGGAGGTATGACAAAGGCAATAGAAATAGGCTTGCCCAAAATGAGAATAGAAGAAGCCGCCGCAAGGAAACAGGCAAGAATAGACGCTGGTAAGGATACCATAGTAGGAGTGAATAAATACCAAACCGAAGAGGAAACAAAAATAGACTTGTTAGAAGTAGATAATGCCGCTGTGCGCAATGCACAAATAGCTCGCTTAGCACAGCTTAAAAAAGAAAGAAATAGCGAAGAGGTAGCCAAAGCCCTTGATGAAATTACTCAATGCGCCGCCACAGGCAAAGGTAATCTACTTGATTTGGCAGTCAAAGCCGCAAGAGTAAAAGCAACTTTGGGAGAAATCTCTTCGGCAATGGAAAAAGTTTTTGGCAGGCATCAGGCAGTTATCAAATCAATATCAGGTGTATATATGAGTGAAGTAACTGAAAACGAAGAGTTTAAAAAAGCAAAAGAACTTTCAGACAAATTTGCGGCAATGGAGGGACGCAGACCGCGTATCCTCATTGCCAAAATGGGACAAGATGGACACGACAGGGGAGCGAAAGTCATTGCTACGAGTTTTGCAGATTTAGGTTTTGATGTAGATATAGGTTCACTTTTCCAAACTCCCCAAGAAGTGGCTTATCAAGCCGCCGAAAATGATGTACACATCATCGGAGCCTCCAGCCTTGCCGCAGGGCATAAAACCCTCATACCCCAACTGATAGATGAGTTAAAAAAAATAGGTAGAGAGGACATTATGGTTATTGCAGGGGGCGTGATTCCGCCCAAAGACTACGACTTCCTTTACCAAGCAGGGGTAGCAGGTATTTTCGGACCAGGAACAGTGATTCCCGTAGCGGCTCAGGAGATTTTGAAAAAGTTGATGGAAAGTTAAATTTCTTTTTTTAACATAGCACAAATTGGGAATATGTAAAAAGCAATGCTGAATGAAAATTATGTTATTCATATCTACTAACAGGGACTGCGTCCAGTGTTAGGGAATTGTACCGATTACTTTACCCTGTTAGTAGTCAGAAGACCCAAACAGTGGTTAAAGCAGAAAAATACTTCTCTTTTCTTTACTTTATCCTTGTACTTATACTCAATCCTATAAGATTTTGAAAACCTTATAGGATTAATAAACAGATTATCAACAACTTGTAATTTTATCAAAAACCACTTTTTATTCAATATAAAACTGCTGTAAAATAGGAAGAAGCAGAACAGCTACTCTTGTTTGGGTACAGCCCAATAGCCTCATCGCTCATTTTTAGCATTGAACCCAAAAGAAAGCCCAAACTGCATACCGTCTTTGCGTGGAACAAAATAAGCATTCAAAGGAATATTCATGCGCCCAGACCGAAAAGTTTTGCCACAAGCGATAACAAAACCCGTGCGAAGTTGACGTTTCCCTCTATTGTCTAAACGCATCATTGTAACCTGTTCAGGATTAGTAAATTCATTTTTGAGTTTCCAAATGCCGTTCTCGAAATAACCTTCTGCCTGAGAGATTGCTTGAAAAGTGGGTCCAAAGGCAAACTCCCAACCATTTTTATTGTTTCTAATGCCATGCAAAATGCTAAAACTTGGAATGAAAAGGCTTTGGTCTATGCCTGTAACCATAGGGATAAACTCAAACAGTCCTTGAAATTTCCCTTCATTAAGATATTGTTTTTCAAACTGATAGCCAAACTGAAACATCACAGGGAGTGCGTCAAAACCGCCTGTAGCTGTGCTTTCTTGCAAGCGATTCGCAATATTCCCTGTGAATACGGTTACGCCCATTCTGGGTCCATCAGAGCGCAAACGCTTGACTTGGTCAAAAGCAGGATTATTTAAAAAAGTTTCTTGTGTATTTTTCTTAGTGAGTTGCTGCACAATGAAATCTTCATTTTTCATGTTAAAAAGTTCTCTTACTGCTAATCGCAGCATCAGTTGTACCTGCTCAGGTAGATAAAGATATTCCCTCACCAAAGATTTTTCCATGCTTGCTTTCGCCACATCAAACAAGCGCAAAGTTACCATGATGCTATTTCCGTATTTTTCTACGCTCCCCATCAGCATTTTTTCTGCTTTGACTGCCTTGCCTGCCTCTATTAAACACTGTTTTCCGTAGCAACCTTTTACTTCTATTCCGTTCTGTTTGAGTAAGTAAAAAACGTCATACTTGTCTATGACCTCCATTATTTCCAACTTTTCCAATTCTAAGCGGAGCATATTCCCTCCTTGCTCTGGCGTTTCGTACAACCCCTGTACGTCCACATGCAAAACAGCGATAGTGGCGCGTTTGGGGGTTTGGGCAAAGGACTTATTCGTATTCCCGCCAATTAGAGCAAAAAGACTGATAACAGCAAACAAGAGTCTTGAAATTAAATTTTTTGATGTTTTCATTATTTTTATTGGGTTTAAAGTTTAGAATCATTTTCTTTGATATTACAAACATAATGCACTGATTCTAAACTAAATAATTGCTTTTTGCAGATAATTGGCAGATTTTATGGAGTTTTGCAAATTAAAAAAGTAAAAAATACTCTGCTTGCATACTATTTGCAAAAAATATTTTTACTATCTCCGCTTTTACGGAAAATCGCAAAAATATTTTCTATCTTTACTGAAAATAGCTAAAAAATTCTCATGCCTAAAATTCGTTTTCCCTATGGCATCAGCAACATAGAGCAGTTGATAACTCAAGGGTATTACTTTGTGGACAAGACCGCTTTTATAGAAAAATTAGAGGAGAGAAGTGAGAAATTTATTTCTTTTCTCCGTCCACGCCGCATAGGCAAAAGTTTGTTTGTGTCTATTTTAGAGTACTATTACGGCAAGGAATACCAGCCCAAGTTTGAGCAAGTCTTTGGCAAACTTTACATAGGCAAAAATCCTACGCCCCTTCGCAATCAATACGCCGTCTTGGTGATGGATTTTAGCGGAATTGACACCAAAACAGAAGAAAGCAGTTATAAAGGTTTTTTGGGAAAAGTGCGTATTTACATAGAGAGTTTTATGAGGCAATACAACTTGTTTAAGGAAAATGTGAGGCAGGCTATTGTCAATCAAGCTACACCAGATTTGGTAATGGAAATGTTTTTCAGTTTCTATAAAAGCGAAGAACCCGAAAGTAAAATCTATCTCATCATAGATGAATATGACCACTTTACTAATGAAATTCTCTTGCAAGATTTAAGTCAATTTAGAAAAGCCGTTACGCAAAATGGGTATGTACGCAAGTTTTATGAAACCGTCAAGGAGGCAACACGGAAAAATGTAGTTGATAGAGTATTCATTACAGGTGTCGCTCCTATTACTTTGGATTCCCTGACCAGCGGATTTAATATCATTACCCACCTGACCCACCATGTCCAGTTCCACAATATGATGGGTTTTACCACAGAAGAGGTCAGTACTATGCTGGACTTGATTCTGGAAGACCAAAC
>Ga0272446_1001351_pt1 | contig 35701 bp, 25 predicted proteins | sample YNPCB0061_FD_194587 | JGI IMG/M metagenome (GOLD analysis project Ga0272446, IMG submission 194587) | Hot spring microbial mat communities from Yellowstone National Park, WY, United States - YNP-CB-006-1 | ecosystem: Environmental > Aquatic > Thermal springs > Hot (42-90C) > Sediment | place...
TTAATCTTTTTAATATAATATTTTAAATATAAGGGCCCTTAGCTCATTTGGTAGAGCGCTTCCATGGCATGGAAGAGGTGACCGGTTCGATCCCGGTAGGGTCCACCAAATCTGATCTTACGAAGAAACAGACCCCGGATATCTTCACCGTTCAAATAAGTGAAGCATGTCGGAGATTGAAACTCAATAGTACATTCTGATTGCGTGACGAAGTGAACAGCTCAAGCTTTGCATAGTTCCGTCACCGCGTTTGATGATAGTGATAGTTTAATGTCCACTTACACTTCGTGACTATCTCGCATAATTACATTTTTTCTCAGATCCCCCACTCCCTGGTGAAAAAAAATGTTGTTAGGAAAAATTTTTTCTACGCTCGCAACTGGATGAAACGTTCAAAGACGGACGTTGTTTACTTCTCTGTACAATCCGGGCATACAACTTGATTTTATGTCGTATAGCGCTCCGGGCATGCAATTTTTGGAATTTCCTAGATATGAATTCAGACTCTTAATACAATAACAAAAGATTTAAAACTTAAATTTGCCATTATATTAATTGTGCACATTGAACTGAAATTCGCTTTCAAATAAATGATTCAATAAGAACATAGACTTTTTAATAAATAACTAATCACTCGAATGTGAGAGTAACATTATTTTTTAATTTATAAATATTTAAACTAAGTTTAAATAATGACGTGAAATAAATTTTGATAAATTAAAAAAATCTTTTTATTACTATCAATGAGAACCGATTTAACTTTATTAAGTATAGATATTAACAAATAAATAATTCTTTTAGTACTCTGAGCATTCATTAAATTTCCGGCATAAGTAAAAAATCAAAGGAAATTCGTATCGTAATACTGAACAAATCCAATATCTATCTTTATGGGCATGTAAAAAGAAAGTGAAAATTTCTTAAGCTAAGTTTCTACCAGCTTATACATTAGTACAAAATATTTTTTTCGAGAGAATAAAAGTCACGCAGAAAAAAATTCATAAGAGAAAATATTTGGCTTATTTTCCTCTCGAATAAAATAGTAAAATAGTAGGAAATCTAAAAATATAATATCACTATTTATGTGCGATTTGTCAAGCTTGTTATTAAATACTTTAAAATTACTTAATTCACTTATTTTTCCCAGTACAGGCTGCACTGTTTAAATTTATTTTTTTAAGTTTAATGAAAAAAATTATTTTTTTTAAATTAGGGCTTATTATAGACTTCTGCCATCTATCGAAGATACTCTAATACATTAAATACATTGAATTAAGCATGGATATACTAGTATTACTTTAAAGAAATCTATAATAGTTAAGTCGATAATTTGTTTATGTAGTCCATAAATCGTGCTATTTAACTACTCTATAAACCTTTATCCAATTCTGATATTAGAAATTTTCAATTTTTTTTACAGAGTGCTCTTAAAGAATTTGAAATGAAAATATTTAATAACTTTATTTAGTTATTTTTTATTTATTTATTGTACTATTGAGGTTTATTAAATGTAATCATTTTTTTTTTTAATTTTAATTATATTTTTAATTATTTTACTCTTTCATTTTCTATATTAGAGGTCACTTAAAAAAATTGTTCCACGTGGAACAATTAAATATTTTTTAATAACTTTATACATACAAAATTTAAAAATCAAATATACCAGAAGCCTTTTGTCAGGCACGTAAACCTAAAGTATTTAGTCAATAGCTTGTAATTTTAGTAAAAAAAGTAAGAAAAGTAATTTATCCTTAGTTAATCCAAACTATCAACTACTTATTGTTAATCATTGCTATGTATTATCAATAGTGCTGGGATATAATTTTAAAAACTGAAAATAGTAATATATTATAATAGATTAATTTTTGAGTTAACAAAACTTACATAACAAGTCTATATCTTAAAAGGAAGGGAAAAGAATCAGTTAAAAATTAAGATAAATTATAAAATCATTTAACTAAAGTGCCCTATATACAATTAAAATTTAAATAGAATATTAAAACAATTTAAAAAAATATTTTGAATCAAGAAAAATGTACAAAAATGTTCCACGTGGAACATTTTTGATTAGGATACTTGTGGATAAGTAGTTGAAAAGAAAAATATTTTTCTACACTAGTGTGGAGATTAAAGATTTTTCAGCGAAAATAAAATAAAATAAGAAGATCCGATTTTAAAAAAGTTATTAACAATACTATTATCAGTTATATTGTAAAATTAAAATATTACCAAGGTGACAAGAAAAAAATTAATTGATAATATTAAATAATCGGGGATTGGCGCAGTTGGCTAGCGCGCCTGCTTTGGGAGCAGGAGGCCGTGGGTTCGAGTCCCGCATCCCCGACCATGTAAGAAAATTAGTTTGATTTAACTAGATAGGTAATTTTCTCAAAAAAATTAAACCAGAAACTTGTATACAAATCAGATATTGAACTAAAACTAAAGTATTTTTACACAAACGAGTTGATTTTTTTATTAACTTAAGGAAAATAATTTTTATTTAAAATTAATATATATTATACAATATTAATAAATTATTTGCAAATAAAAACTTAGTGATAAACGTTTAATATACATAAAAAATTGCAATTTGTTATTTGTTTGATAACTTAATATATGCAGCTTATTGGTGTACCGGGGTGTGGCGCAGTTGGCTAGCGCGCTTGCATGGGGTGCAAGAGGTCGTGGGTTCAAGTCCCACCACTCCGACCATTCTAAACATTGCGAATTTTGCTTGTAATTTTTATCTCGATTACCCCGCATGTCGCGGGTCTTTGTTTTTTCGTATATTTTCGACTTACATCAAGCATAAAGAAGAATAGTACATACATTTATTTAGAAGGGGTGGTTTATTCAAATCTTTACCGTTAAGGATTTAATTTCTTTAAAAATAGTTTGACGAGTTTTTTTGGTGTGATATGCATCTAGAGTCAACTTTTTTAAAAGTTCAATCATTTTCTCCCTTGCTCAAAAATTAGACTTTTTTAAAGTCTTTTTTTGTTTTTATAAGTTCTTTCTTTTGCAAGATAAGTTATTTTTAATTGATCCCTTAAGAAGGGTATGTGCTAATTTACATTTTTAGCTTTCAATAAATTGCTCGGCAATATCAATGTTTTCTCTTCTGGCAAATTCCGCTCACTCGGCCAATTGTGCTTCAATAATTAGCTTGTCTTTCCCTAACTTCCACTGATGTGCGAGTGTAGAGATAATATTTTTTCGCACTACGTTTTTACCCCTTAATTTTAATTAGTCGCCTATGCCCAGGTCTCTCGTGGACGAGTAAAAATAAGGAACTCACTTGAAATTCTTTGATTTTTTCAGTTTATTTCTATAACATAATAAAGAAAAATTACATGTAGTACATCGAAATCCTGAGATTTCGATAATGTATCTCACCAATAATTATGCCAACAATTGGTAAAAACATAAAAAAGGCAAGACAGGAAAAAGGTGTTTCGCAAAATAAGCTACCAAAGATGGAGAATATTTCCTTAATACCTTCTTTAAAAATGAGCCTGACCAAAACCCCAACCCTACCCTTGAAACGATTCAGTAGCTCGCTGGGGCTCTCGGCGTTTCGCTTGATGATTTAGTCAAACAATAAAATCATGGAAAAAGAAGCCAAAGCCAGAATAAAAATCAATGAGCTGCTGCAGAATGCCGGCTGGAGATTTTTTGATGACAAAACCGGAAAAGCAAACATTGTTTTGGAAAACAACACCAAAATCACCAAGCAAGCCATAGATGAATTTGGCAATAATTTTGAAAAAATCCAAAAAGGCTTTATTGATTTTTTATTGCTTGATGAAAAAGGTTTTCCATTTGTAATTTTAGAGGCAAAATCGGAAGACAAAGACCCGCTTGATGGGAAAGAGCAAGCCCGTCGTTACGCGCAATCACAAAATGTGCGCTTTATTATTCTTTCAAACGGCAACCTTCATTATTTTTGGGATTTGGAAAGAGGCAATCCCACCGTCATTACTACATTTCCAACTTACGAATCCTTACAACATCTTGAGACCTTCAAGCCAAGTTTTTCAACGCTTTCAGAGGAAAAAGTTGAAAAAGATTATATTGTCCTCACACAAAACCCAAACTATCAAAAAGATCCGCGCTGGATAGATGAAACGCAAAGACCGAATTTTATTAAAGAACAAAATTTGAAATTTTTACGCCCTTATCAACTAAACGCACTTCATGCATTACAAGATTCGGCGAAAAAAGGAAACGACCGCTATCTTTTCGAAATGGCGACCGGCACGGGAAAAACTCTCGTTTCTGCTGTGGTGATAAAGCTTTTCTTAAAAACGGGCAATGCTAAAAGAATTTTGTTTTTGGTTGATCGCCTAGAGCTAGAGGATCAAGCAAATAAAAGTTTTAAAGAAATTCTTCACAATGATTTTACTTGCGTAATTTATAAGGAGAACAAAGACGATTGGAGAAAAGCGGAAATTGTTGTTTCTACCGTTCAAAGTTTATCGTTTAACAACAAATTCAAACGACTTTTTTCGCCCACCGATTTTGACTTGATAATTTCCGACGAAGCCCACCGCTCAATTGGCGGAAATAGCCGAGCTGTTTTCGAATACTTTGTTGGCTATAAATTAGGGCTTACCGCCACGCCAAAAGATTATCTCAGAAATATTGACCCGCAAAAACTCAGCGAAAAAGACCCTCGAGCATGGGAACGCCGCCAGCTTTTGGACACTTATACGACTTTTGGCTGTCCTTCCGGCGAGCCGACTTTTCGATATAGTTTACTGGACGGCGTAAAAGACGGCTATCTCGTTAATCCTATTGTCGCGGATGCAAGAACAGAAATCACCACCAAACTTTTGTCCAAAGGTTATTCCTTAATGGTTGAAAATGAGGAAGGCATAGAAGAAGAACAAACATTTTTCCCAAAAGATTTTGAAAGGAAATTTTTTTCGGAAAAAACAAATCAGATTTTTTGCAAAACATTTGTGGAAAATGCCCTCAAAGATCCAATTAGTGGCGAAATTGGCAAGAGTATCGTATTTTGTGTCAGCCAAAAACACGCATCAAAAGTCACCCAGATTTTAAATCAATTTGCCGACCAACTTTGGCCCGACAAATACAATTCCGATTTTGCTGTGCAGGTTACCTCAAACATTCCGGACGCCCAGCAGTTTACAGTCAACTATGCAAACAATAACTTGAATGGCCAAACAAAATGGCTTGAAGGCTATAAATCAAGCAAAACCAGAGTTTGCGTCACGGTCGGCATGATGACAACCGGCTACGATTGCCAAGACATTTTGAATCTTTGTCTGATGCGTCCGATTTTTTCCCCGACTGATTTTATTCAAATCAAAGGACGGGGAGCAAGAAAATACACTTTCAGCTATAAGAATACTGACAATGAAATAATTAAAGAAGAAAAAAAGATTTTCAAACTTTTTGATTTTTTCGCTAACTGTGAATACTTTGAAGAAAAATACGACTACGACCAAGTTTTGAAACTTCCGATTAAAGCCGGAACTGGAACGGAAGGCGGCGAGAGTATTGATATTAGTGAAGTAAGCGTTTTTAATCCCGACCCGCTTAAAACTTTTTCGGAAAAAGCCGTCGGGCTTGCCGGCATGAAAGTTGATTGGAAATTTTTTGAGAAATTTGAGCATGTTGTCAAAAATGATCCGGTGGTAAAAGAAAAATATGAGCAAGGCGATGTCATAGGAGCAGAGGAATATGTTAAAAACAAAATTTTTGATAAACCCGAGAACTACTTCAATATAGAAAAACTCCGAAAAGCCGTTAAGGCTGATCGTCGCATACCACTTAGAGAATTTATTGAAAAAATCTTTGGCGGAATAAAAAAATTCAAAACTAAAGACGAGCTTTTAGAAGAAGAATGTGAAAAATTTGTCGCAATTTACAAACCCGAAAGCAAATATGTTTCGCACATCAAAAATTATCTCAAAGCGTATATTACCGATCCGGAAATCCGCGACATTGTGGAAACTAAAGAGTACAGTCGTTTCGCCACCAATCCAAAAATTACGATGAAAGATTTCTGCGAATTGAACGGCTGGCGCGAAATCGTGCCTGAATATGTTAAAGATTATATTTCTCTTAACTCTTATATGTAGAGAAAAATATGCTTACTCAAGAAACTAAACGAAAAATTGACTCTGCCCGCCAAATTTTAGTCGGCAAAGTGCCCGACCCAAAAGCTCAGGTTGAGCAAATCACCACAGCGCTGATTTACAAGTTTATGGACGACATGGATAAAGAAGCGCAGGAACTTCGCGGCAAGACGCACTTTTTTGCCAACGGCTATGAAAAATACGCATGGACAAAACTCATGGACACAAAGCTTGGCGGGCAAGATCGGCTTAATTTATACATAGAGGCCATAACTTCAATGTCGGAAAACCCTCACTTGCCCCAACTTTTCCGAGATATTTTTAAGGACGCTTTTTTGCCTTATCGCGACCCCGAAACTCTAAATTTATTTTTGAAAGAAATTAACGGTTTTACTTATACACACAGCGAGGATTTAGGCGACGCCTTTGAATATCTGCTTTCTATCCTCGGCTCACAGGGCGATGCCGGACAGTTCCGTACCCCCCGCCACATTATTGATTTTATTGTGGCGGCAGTAGATCCCAAAAAAGATGAAACGATATGTGACCCGGCTTGCGGCACGGCTGGATTTTTGATTTCCGCTTTCAAACATATTCTCAAAGAAAACAAAGAAAAATCTTTAACGCCGGACGAGCGAAAAAATTTGATGGATCATTTTGTCGGCTACGATATTTCGCCCGATATGGTGCGGCTTTCCAAAGTCAATTTATATTTACATGGCTTTCCAAGCCCGACCATTTTTGAATACGACACGCTTTCCAGTGAGGAAAAATGGGACGAAAGTTTTGATGTCATACTGGCCAATCCACCATTTATGACGCCAAAAGGCGGTATCAGACCGCACAAACGATTTTCCGTGCAAGCCAACCGTGCCGAAGTTTTATTTGTTGATTATATTTTAGACCACTTGCGGCCAAACGGCCGAGCCGGCATTATCGTGCCGGAGGGAATAATTTTTCAATCCGCCACAGCGTATAAAGCGCTCCGAAAATTATTGATTGAAGATGGGCTTTTGGCGGTTGTTTCTCTGCCCGCTGGAGTTTTCAATCCTTACGCCGGAGTGAAAACCAGCATTTTGCTTTTTGATAACGCTCTTGCTAAAAAAACAGAGAATATTCTATTTTTGAAAATTTCAAACGATGGCTACGATCTGGGCGCCCAAAGACGGGAAATTGATAAAAACGATTTGCCGCAGGCGTTAGAGATAATTAAAAAATACAAAGCGGCATTAAAAGATGGAGAAAGTTTTGCACTTGATGAAGCGGAAAAACAAATTGCCCATCTTGTAACCAAAGAAAAAATCGCTGAAAGCGGAGATTATAATCTTTCGGGAGAGAGATATAAAGAAATCGTCAATTTCATTAATCAAAAATGGCCATTAGTTGCCGTTGGTGATATTTGCGACCTTGGTCGAGGTCGAGTTATTAGTAAAAAAGACATTGAAAAGCAAAAGGGAATTTATCCGGTTTATTCGTCTCAAACGACAGATGATGGAATTTTTGGCTTTATTGATAGTTATGATTTTGACGGCGAATATGTTACTTGGACAACCGACGGAGCTAATGCCGGAACAGTTTTTTATAGGAACGGAAAATTCAACTGCACCAATGTTTGCGGAACACTAAAAGCCAAAACAGATAAAGTTTCGATGAAGTATTTGGCAAAAATGCTTAATACCGTTGCATATAAATATGTAATTCATGTCGGAAATCCAAAATTGATGAATAATGTAATGGCAAAAATCAAAATCCCCCTCCCTCCTCTTGAAGTCCAAAAAGAAATCGTGGAACAGATTGAAGTCAAGCAAAAAGCCATTGAAGCCGCCAAAGCGGTGATTGAGAATCTAGAGAGAGAGAGACGTTATTTTGGCCAATCACTTAGAAAATTAGAAGGCGTTGAGTGGGTTGAGTTGGGGGAATTATTTGAAAAGGTAAATGAGCAAATAAATCCACAAAGTAAAACTGGCTCAACTATTTATATTGGTTTAGAAAATATTGAATCAAGTTCCGGAAATCTTGTCGGAAATATAAATGCGGAAATGAAGGCAATTAAAAGCACCAAAAATGTTTTCAAAACTGGTGATATTCTTTATGGAAAGTTAAGGCCAAATCTTAATAAAGTTTGGCTGGCTGATAGAGACGGAATTTGTTCAACGGACATTCTTGTTTTAAGAGGTAGAAAAAAAATTATTCCTGCGTTTTATTTGCCAGTTTTGCTTAGTAGTGATTTTAATTTTGAGGTACTGAAAGGATTAAAAGGCGCACAATTACCACGAGTTAGTTTTGATTATCTTAAACATCTAAAAATCCCTCTCCCTCCTCTCGAAATCCAAAAACAACTCGTTGCAGAAATGGAAGAACAGGAAAAAATTATAGAAGCGAATAAAAAACTTATCGGCATAATGGAGCAGAAAATTGAGGAAGTGTTAAGCGAAATATAGATATGTTGATAAAATCCCTGACAATCAAGAAATTTCGCTGTTTCGGAAAAGAAGGAGTTACAGTAAATTTTAATGATAAGGATTAGGTTACTGCTTTTATCCGCAGAAACGGAAGCGGCACAACGACTATTTTGGAAGCCCTGCATTTTTTGATTGGCTCGGATTATTTGCCAGCAAAAATTAGTGAAAAGGATTTTAACAGCGAAGCAAAAGAAATAAAGGACGAGATGGTATATGAAGTAATAAACACAATTACTTTTAGTTAACAATATTATCATTGACTAATTTTTTAAAATAATGCATCATCTAAAGAACTAACAGATAAAAAAGAAAAAATGGTAGCACTCAAACTTTCTCGCACTGGAAAAAAAGGAATGCCTTTTTATCGTTTAATTGCCATCGATAAATCTAAAGATACTCAAGGAAAACCTCTTGAAGTACTGGGAAATTATGACCCCCGTGATCCGCAAAATAAACTTAATGTTGATGCTGAGCGTGTTTCCTGGTGGATGAGTCACGGCGCGCAACCTTCCCCCACTGTTCACAATCTCTTAATCAATAATGGAATTTTAAAAGGTGAAAAAAAGAAAATAGTTAAAATTTCAAGAAAAAAGAAAGCTGAATCTAAATAGGTTACAATAAAAAAGAATAGGAAAATCTATTTTAATAGCTAAACCAGTGCCAACGTTTAAAGAGTAAATGCGCAAAAGGTGACACAATCTGTTGCATGTGACTCTTTACATAATTCCCGACTTGCGCAAATGCGCGCCACAGTCCACCTAAGCTGTGCAACAATCTCCAACTTTCAAATCCAAGTACAATAAATCCTGAAAGCAAATCAAAATAATTTCTTGGAAAAATTACTTGATGGAAAGCTCCACTGAATATAGTAAACAAAATTGGGATTGAAAGTATAACATATCTGTAGAACAAAATAGTACCTGAGATAAGAGTTATAGCGCCATAAATTAATGTATGCGGGGAAATTTTCCATGTACCTTTACGAAAGTTCTCAAGAAAAGTATTCCATTGAATATCTTGGAAGTCTTCAATATCAAATAAGTCGGTAATCAATAAATAAATATCAGTTTTAAAAAAGAATATTGTTTGCCATAACATCGCTAACCATTGTAATAAAATTGCCTGTTGTACTATTCCTCCAAAATAAGTTTCATTTCCCACATTCCATACACTTAGCGCAACAATGGTCACCATATCTACCGTAAGACCTGCCATGTAAATCTGTAACCTTGCTGACTCTGGCAATGAATACAGACCGGGAAGTGATGTTTCCGCAAAAAGCAAGAGCCATTTAAATCCAAATTCGATTTTAGCTTTCAATCCTCCCAAGCGAGCAAAAAACCAGTGCGCGATTTCATGTTTGCATAAAAGAATATAGCCAAGTATCCATGCACTCATGACATTAAAAATTATATCTTCATGCCAAATAAAATCTGAAGCAGTAGGAGCAAAGTCAGACCACGCAAAAGCAATGCCACTTAATAATAATGCGCCGAAAGAAATGAGCATCAAAAATTGCGTCGATGATTCTTGACGCACTACGGTAAGTTGCGGAGGAGAATCATTTTTTCCTTCTTTTAATATTTTCTCTGCAGCAAGCGCAACACACCATGCATGCATTGAAGAGCGCGCAGGTGGAGAGTACACTCCCTTACCTCTTCGAATAAAATTTGCTTGGTGACGATTTAAAGAAATAGTAACTGGTTCTTTGTAATCATAAAAAATTGTGAGAAACCATGTCCCCTTACTATCTTCAACCAAAGTACATGGCGCAGTGAAATGCCAACGCATATCCACAGTATACCTCAAAAAAAATTGTGTGAGAATTTATAAATACACTATAATAAAAATTACTTATTAGCTTAACCTTCTACTTCCCATGCTGAAGAAGAAAGCGGCGAAAAAGCCGATGAAAAAAGCAACGAAAAAAGTTGCGAAAAAATCGGTGAAAAAAGTCGCAAAAAAATCTCCGAAAAAAGTTGCGAAAAAATCGGTGAAAAAAATGTCACAGGTAAAAGCAACCGGAGTTCATGGCAGTTTTATGATAAACTCATAAAAAACTCAATAAAAAAAACCAACAATCAATATTGTTGGTTTTTTTTTATTTTATGTTAGAGTTTTTTTGTCATTTTTTCACACGTAAAGTGAGGAGGTTAACATGCAAACAAAAGACAAAAGGTTTATTCCTAAATGGTGGGAAAAACTTAATCAAAATGAAGACTCATATTCACAACAGCTCACAAAATTTGTCGAGTATTTTTCTACCTGGATATTTCATGCATTGGAGGGAAAAATGTATGTGCATGAAGAATATATAGGTGAATATGCAAAACCTTCACCAGAACAATTAGCTGAATGGTGTAAGGGAGGAGGTATCTTTTCAAAAAATGTTGAAGAGATACGCCAAATACTGAGGAATGGACAAAGAGACTACTTTGCAATTTTCGACCATATCAATGATGTAAAATTTGGCCCCATCGAATTTCAGCAAAAAGGAAAAGACTTTGATGAAGCAATTGATCTCTGTGTTACCTTCTTGTTTAGGACAAAGCAGTTTGAGAGGATGAAACAGATTTCAGAATGCATACAAAAAATAGAACTTGAAGGATACACGGTTTCTACAGTAAAAATTTATTGTTTCATCGCGGTTTCATTATTGCAAAGCAGTCCCGCTTCTGATTTGAATATTCCAGAGTTGAAAGAAATTAGAAGTGAAGTTTCATCTGAACATTCTTCTTACTCTGAAAAAGCTTGGCGCATAGTTTGCGACAAAATTTTTTCAAGAGATGATAATTCACTTTCTAAGATATTGGTTGAAAACAATAATGAGTTCCTTCCTTACTTTTTTCATAGTGCCATTACAAGAGCATGGTCACTTATTGAAACAAGGCAATACTCTAACGCGCTTGAAATCTTAAAAGTAATTCAAAAAGAATTACAAAAAGATTGGGTTAAGGAAATAATTGGCAACATGTCGATTAAGTTTTTTGAAAACATGGTAGCTCAATATTGGTTTCACTGTATCCGCAGAATGTCCCTTGAAAGATATGATGATGGAGATTTAATTCCATTGGAAGAAAGGCTCAAAATTACTTTTGAGTTAAACAAAAATACAATTGACCGTTCAGACATTTTTTCTGCAATTCAAAATTTTACTAATTATGGCGCAGTATTAGTTAAACTAAATAAAAAAAAGTCTGTAATAGAAAAAGAGGTTGATTGGAAAGCCATCGACAAGCTTTATAATGTCGCGCTCAAACTCATTGGTCTTTCTCAAAGAGCAATTAACTATGATGCGGTTCAAATACAGGGGATTGTGAAAAAAAAATTCCCTCATATCAGGTATCAAAATGAGTTGTTGCTCGAAATTGCCGATCTGCTAAACGGGAAGGCTATTGTAGCAAGAGAACTTGGCAAAAAAAGCGAGGCGCGTAGATGGACGCTACTCATGTGTCAGTTGAGTGTATTAGCTGCAAATCATGGGTATAGTCTTGAAGCGAATGAAATGATTTTTCAATCACTTAGCGAAGAGATCGATGAACTGTGGAGTGAGGTAAAAAACACCACCGAGCCAGAACTACGGCATTTTACATTCTATAATATGCTTGTTGAAAAAGGTTATATCAACGCTCTTCTAGAAGTCATTCGTCTCAATGATGGATACCTTGGTAAATACCACAGTACTCAAACAGGAATTTTAGTGCAAACAATAACTGAATTCCATAATGAAAATAATACTCATCGTGAACCGTATCTCAATCCAATTGAAGGATTTCTTTGTGGCGCGCTTCATGACACAGGAAAGATTTTGCTTTCCTCAGAAATTACGTACAAACCAGGAAGGCTTAATTCGAGAGAAAATGCTCTTATGCGATTGCACCCTGTGTTGGGAGCTTATTTGCTTGCAAATCTCCACTTATATCGTCCTGCGCTCATAGCGCTTGGGCATCATTTTTGCGCTATGGCTCCGCAGCAATTTTACAGCTATCCTCTAAATTTCGATGCATATCGTGCAAAACTGAAATTGCCAGATCCAGAAAGAGAGGAGTCGCTAAAGCTTCTAATTGCATATACTGCGATGGCGGACACTGTAGATGCACGAAGTTGCAGCGGTGGAGAAAGAAAATATCAAGCATTTTCTAATGAGGGTAATAAGCCGCAAGATATAATTAATGATTTAAGAAAGCTTATTGACATCAAGTTTTCAGAAAAATCTTTTAATACGTTTGTGCGGGCGTTACAAAAATGTACGAGAAAATTACATGAAAAAATCTCATTATTTCCGCTTGAATATGAATCCATCAGCTGACTTTACCCCCACCAGAAGTGGGGGTATTTTTACTACATTTAAAAAAACTTTAAAGTTTACTTAATGAAAAAAAACTGGATAGAGTATTCAAAAAAATTTACCAGCGTGGGTGGTGTCGACGAAGTAGGAAGAGGCGCTCTAGCAGGTCCAATAGTAGTTTCTGGCTGTATTCTCTCAACTGAAAATATAAAAAATATTCCTAATAAACTTATTAATATTATAAAAGACAGTAAAAAAATGACTCAACTACAAAGGATTAAAGTACGAAATTATATTGATAGCGTAGGTATTGAGTACAAAATTTTTAAACTAGGACCAAAAGAAATTGATACTGGTGGAATTAGTAAGGCAAATATATCCTTATTTTTACAAGCAATTGAATGGCTAAAATCGCTAAATACCGAGTACATATTTACCGATTGGGTTTCAAAAATTCCTTTAATTGAAGGGGTGCAGACTGTAATTAAAGGAGAGTCTTACTCATTATCTGTAGCGATTTCATCTATAATTGCAAAAACAGAAAGAGATTCAATTATGAAAAGGCTTTCTAAAAAGGTGCCGATATATGGATGGGGAAAAAATATGGGATATGGCACAAAAGAACATATCGAAAGTATTAAAAAATATGGTGTTAACCTACATCACAGGAAGTCATTTCTAAAAAATTACTCAAGGACTTGAAAAGCTTGTCAATCGCAATTTTGCATTTAAATAAGATTGATTGTGCTGTATTACCGTTGGAAAGATATAAATATACATCAATATTTTATTGAATTTATCCAACTCACCCTCTCAAGTGCACATTACACTTTTATGTTACATACCTATCTTTTTATACCTCTATACACTTACCAAATAATTATACAATTAATTGTACTGATTCATTTACTGCCCCAAACTCACAATTTAATCAAAGTATGAACCCTGAAAAACCATCAACTTGATATTATTCCCGCAGGAGCTAAGTGTAGTTGACTCTCCCCAGTTACTTTCATAGTGGCAACTTTCTCACTTAATAGTTAAATTACAATTGACACTCTGGGAAGTCTCAAAAACCATTTAAGTAACTAATCCAACTAAAAATTCATGGACTTTTGAGTTTAGAACTTATTTTTTTATTGATGTAACAGATTTTGTTCATCAAAGAGGTTACTTAACCGTACATCCTAATGTTATATATGAATTGTAAGTCGCTTGCTAAAAATATGACCGAAAATTCTATTGGCACTTACTTAAAATTTCATTCGTAGAATAACTTTAAGCTATGCATCGATAGTTGCACCTTAGCCCAAATTTAATTTTTTTATCTTACAATAAAAATAAATAGTTATCCCCACTTAAGTAATAATAATACAGACAATAGTAGGATGAGTTATATTGACAATGTAGAAAAAAAGCCTTAATATATTAAATAAAATACTAATTTTCAGGACTAGACATAAGGTATCACGAATACTGCTACTTTGTGTTTGGCCCCGAACATAGGATGGGTTCGTTGCCGTCTTTGACAACTTAATAGTATACGAAACGCGCAAAGAAATTTTTTCTTGCAAAGCAAATAAACGAAAACAAATTGAGTTTTCTGGTTATTCGCTTGAATGTTTTTGCAAATGAATGCGATCACAAAGAGTGAAAGCACAAGGGCGTTTGGTGAATGCCTTGATATCAACGACGATGAAGGACGCTGTAGCCGGCGAATTTCGGGGAGGTGGCAAACAACCTTTGATCCGTAAGTTTCCGAATGGGGTAACCCACAGGCGGTTATGCGCTTGTATCCACCACTAAATTCATAGGTGTTGGAAGAAGACCTTGGGAATTGAAACATCTTAGTACCAAGAGGAAAAGAAAGAAATCTTCCTTTCTATGCGTGAATTCTGCATAGAAGGGTTCGATTCCCGGAGTAGTGGCGAACGAAACGGGAATAGCCCAAATGAACCGTGACTAGCTTAGAAAGAAAGCATCCTCGGATGTTTTATTACTGAGTTGATGGCATATAGGCCAATGTCCGGTATCACGTAGTAAGACACGTCAGTGATAATTGCTATTTCAATTGTCCGTACAAGGAGATATATAGTTCAAATATCTGGAAAGATATGCCATAGACGGTGATAGCCCGGTAAACGAAATGTATCCACCTGTGCGATGATGTGTTCTTGAGTAACATGGGACACGAGAAATCCCGTGTGAATCTGGCAGGACTATCTGCTAAGGCTAAATATCTGTTGATAATCGATAGTGCACAAGTACCGTGAGGGAAAGGTAAAAAGAACCCCGAAAGGGGAGTGAAATAGATCCTGAAACCAAACGCTTACAAAGAGTCAAAGCCGACATCGCAAGATGTTCGGTGATGGCGTTCCTATTGAAGAATGAGCCGACGAGTTCGTGGGCGTTGCATATTTAACCTCATGTAAAAATGAGGGTAGGTAAAGCGAAAGCGAGTCTGAAAGGGCGATTAGGCGTTGATAGGGGTTGGGCCGGTTTACCGACCCAGTCCCTGTCATCGCCGTGCAGCGAACACGAGACCCGAAGCCGAGTGATCTTACCATGAGCAGGTTGAACCCTGGGTAACACCAGGGGGAGGACCGAACCCACGAGCCGTGCAACACTCGGGGATGACTTGTGGTAAGCGGAGAAATTCCAATCGAACTCGGCGATAGCTGGTTCTCCTCGAAATAGTTTTTGGACTAGCCTCGTTAAATGCGCCTGGTGGTAGAGCTCTGAAAGGATGTACGCCCGCAAGGGTAGTCCATCCTACCAAACTTCGAATGCCAGGAATGCTTATAACGGGAGTAAGTCAGTGGGCGCTAAGGTCCATGTGACAAAAGGGAAACAGCCCTGATCATCGTCTAAGGTCCCAAAATCGACATTAAGTGTTAAAAGTAGTGGAGAGTCACTGACAACCAGGAAGTTGGCTTAGAAGCAGCCATCTTTTAAAGAAAGCGTAATAGCTCACTGGTCAAGTCGCTCTGCGCTGAAAATGTAACGGGGCTAAATGTCGTACCGAAGACATGGGCTCAATAGCACTAGTTATTGAGCGGTAGAGGAGCGTTCCGAACTGCAGCGAAGCCAAAGGGGTGACCCATGGTGGAGTGTTCGGAAGTGAGAATGTTGGCATAAGTAGCAAAAACTCAAGTGAAAATCTTGAGGGCCGTAAACCCAAGGTTTCCCGGGCTATGAGAATCATCCCGGGGTAAGTCGATCCTAACCTGAGGCCGAATGGCGTAGGGGATGGAAGAGTAGGTTAATATTCCTACACTGCATAAAACTCTGATGCGGACAGCTTTTCAAAGAGATTCGACGAAATCATGATTATGTTCGTCGGCTAAAAGTAGTGTTTCATCCAGGAAAGTCCGGATGTCAGCACACGAAATTGGCAGGCAGGTTGCGGGCAACCGTAACCAATCGAATCGAAGGAAGAGTCCAGAAAAACCGCTAGGGCTAAAGTTCTATGCAATCGTACCGTAAACCGACACAGGTGGGTGGGCATAAGTGTGCCAAGGCCAATGAGAGAACCCTCGTTTAGGAACTCGGCAATACAACGTCCGTAACTTCGGGATAAGGACTCCCCATGTAAATGGGGCACAGCAAAAGACGCTTTCCGACTGTTTACCAAAAACTTAGGTCCCTGCTAGAAACCGTAAGGTGACGTATAGGGGCTGATGCCTGGCCAGTGTCAGAACGTTAAGGGGAGGGGTGCAAGCTCCGAGCCGAAGCGCTGATGAACGCCGGCGATAACTATAATCGTCCTAAGGTAGCGAAATTCCTTGTCGGGTAAGTTCCGACCTGCACGAATGGCATAACGAGAGAGCGACTGTCTCAACGAGGGACTCAGTGAATTTGCAAGACCCGTGAAGATGCGGGTTACCCGCGGCTAGACGAAAAGACCCCGTGAAGCTTTACTACAACTTGGTATTGTTGTTGGAACACTACTGCTCAGGATAGGTGGGAGACTTTGAACTCATACCTTCGGGTTTGGGGGAGTCATCGGTGAGATACCACTCTGTATTGTTCCAGCGACTCACGTCATATCCCCTGAAACGGGGAGACGGACAGTATCTGGCGGGTAGTTTAACTGGGGCGGTTGCCTCCTAAAATGTAACGGAGGCGTTTACAAAGGTAGGTTAAGTTCGGATGGAAATCGAACTGATAGTGCAAACGCAAAAACCTGCTTTACTGCAAGGGCCACAACCCGAGCAGTCACGAAAGTGGAAGTTAGTGATCCGACCGTACGAAATAGGACGGCGGAAGCTCAACGGATAAAAGTTACTCCGGGGATAACAGGCTGATCAGGTCCAAGAGTCCACATCGACGACCTGGTTTGGCACCTCGATGTCGGCTCATCGCATCCTGGGGCTGGAGAAGGTCCCAAGGGTCCGGCTGTTCGCCGGTTAAAGCGGTACGCGAGCTGGGTTCAGAACGTCGTGAGACAGTTCGGTCTCCTGTCTGTCGTGGGCGCGCGGAAACTTGATGGAACCCTTCCCTAGTACGAGAGGACCGGGAAGGACGGACCTCCCGTGTACGAGTTGTCGCATCAGCGGCACTGCTCGGTAGCGGCGTCCGGCACGGATAAGTGCTGAAAGCATCTAAGCACGAAGCCGTTCCAAAGATTAGGTTTCCTTATCAGGCTCCTGGGAGACTACCAGGTTGATAGGTAGCAGGTGTACAGACAGCAATGTCTTCAGCCGAGCTATACTAATGTCCGATTATTTCACCATTGTGAGCGCTATTTTTTGCACTTCGGCGAGTAGCCGGAAAATTCAGTTTGTTTCTTAAAGAATAAAATTTTACAGCGTTTCGTAGGTATTGTGTTTGGGGCACCAAGATAAGTATCTTTCTGATATTTATCCTGGTGCCTCAAGCGACAGGGTCACACCCGATCCCATCCCGAACTCGGAAGTTAAGACTGTCAGCAGCAATGATAGTTGGGCCAACCATGCCCTGCAAAAGTAGCCCGGTGCCAGATTTTCAAAATTACTACCGTAAGGTAGTTTTTTTTGTTTTTTATTTTTTTCCACAGTATTTCCTCAATTATTTGTGGGATTCTCCTAGTATTTTTTTAGAAAAAGTTTAAGGTACATATCCAAGCAGGAACTTATCCAGCTTGGCCTAAAAATAAATTCTAGGCCCTCTCTTTAATCAGAGTTTAACCATGAGAGTTTATTTGCATTCAACACAACTAACGCACGATCTTTTTAAAACAATCAAGGAAAAATTGTCTAAAGCTGGAATTATCGCATGTTCCAGAACGCAATTAGATTTTGATTGGAAGGCTCAATCAATAGTTCCTCTCTCTGATGTGGCAGATCATGTTGATCTCTTTATTACTAGTACAATCAGTGTCAGCGCCGAAGACCTCGGCGCTCTTTCTTTAGCTGCTGCAAGACGTATTCCATGTTTGTGTTTACATGAAAGAGGCACACTTCTTCCTGAAACAATTGCGGCGTTACTACATGACTCCAGTTTACGAAGACTAATTAGACTAGTTCCACATTTACAAAACGAAGCTTCTTGTCGATTGTTAAAAATATTACAAGAAAAACTAAAAAATGGCTTTGAAAAACGAGCTCCTCTTGCACGATTTACTGTAAGACTTCCCATAAATGCCCTGCAGGCTCTCTCAGTTAAGGCAAGTGAACATCAAAGATCAAAAGCCGGATTCTTAAGAGATATGCTACAAGAAGTTCTTGGTTTAAATGGAAATAGCCTATGACCAGCGAAAATCGTACCACGCAAATACAAATAACGTCCACCCAATCCCTAGGAGTATACCTCCTAAAACGTCTGAGGCCCAGTGCACGTCAATTGCAAGTCGACTTAAAGGAAGCAAAGTCATAATTAATATTGCTATTACATGCAAACTAAATTTTTGAAAGACACCAAACAATTTTATTCTGTGATGCCAAGTTAACAGTGCGCCAAGATATGCAGTGAAGGCTACTATTGTATGTCCTGAAGGAAAGCTATTCAATCCATCTAGCCATTGTGCATCACTTGGCCTGGTTGAGAGAATCGTTGCTTTAAAGAAATAACCTAAAAATCCACCTCCTCCAATCGCAAGTAATAAGAAGAATAGACGGGTAATGTGACCATGTCGCCACAGTACAAAACTGGTTATTCCTGCAAGAGTTAGTATAAATAAAGGATTACCAAGTATAGTAATTGCCTTCCAGAACGATAGGTTTGTTATGGGTAAAAAATGAGTACGTATATTAGTATCATATTCTAAAAAAAAATTCTGATTAACTAAAAATGCAATTACTAAAAATAAAAATAAAAAAATTAAAGATAGTCCTAAATATAAAGGATGGTGCAGAGATGGTGAGATAATTTTTTTTAATACAGCATCGTATTTTGGCACCGATTTATTTTATCCTAGTGAATACTGTTTTTCCAGAGTAATGTATAATTAAACAATGCCACGTAAGAATAAGCAGGAAAATCAATATGCTGTGGAGGAAATAAGAAAAACAAGAAGAGCGGCTCAAAAAGAGGAGGGGATTATAGAAAATGATACTCGTAGAAGCTTGATTGCAATTGGTATTCTTGGATTTTCCCTTCTACTTTTTTTTAGTTTGATAGGACTACTTGGAAAGTTTGGAATATGGCTTAGTGACTTGTTTTATCTCATATGGGGTTGGTCAACATGGTTTTTGCCCTTAATGCTTATCATTTTAGGAATATGGTGGTATAGAAGCGATCACAAATATTTATCTAGAGTGTCAATTGGAATGTTTTTAGGAATACTTTCAATTGCAGGTTTGTTTAACATTGCAATAGAGGGACCAGAGTTAAAAAAGGCATTATCTGAAGGACAAGGTGGTGGTTGGATAGGATATGCTATAGGACATCCGCTTTATACTACGATGGATATGTGGGGAGCAATTTTAATTTTAATAATTCTTCTCATTGCAGGAATTATAATTGCTCTTAATGCATCTTTAGAAGATTTAGTTGATCTAGTTGTAAGTAAAGAAAATAATGTAAATAAATTTGAGGATGATAAAAAAGAAATTGAAGCAAAAGATATTAAAAAAGAAATAGCTCCTCCAATACCTGAAAATTTTTCTTTTGAAGATAATAGTAATGATCTAATCGAAAATACTTCACAAGAATCCACACCTAAAATATCATCTATTTCAATGTCAAATACGAGAATCATGGCTGCACAATCAGGCATAAAATCTTCTGCAGAAAATGCACTTACTACCGATGGAACTGAAAAAGCAGAGAACTTTTCCTTAGATTTATTAGATGATGAAACTGAACAAGGAATTGGAGGTGATGTAGAGATTAATAAATTAAGAATTAAAAGAACACTAGAAAATTTCAGTATTCCCTGTGAAATGACAGAGGTATTTATTGGGCCAACTGTGACACAGTATACATTAAAACCAGGTGAGGGTGTCCAAGTAAAAAAAATTACTAGTCTTGCGAACAATTTAGCTATGGCGCTTTCCGCACATCCTATACGTATTGAAGCACCTATTCCTGGAAAACCACTCGTGGGAATTGAAGTTCCTAACAAAGGCACTGCAACAGTTAGATTGAAGAGTCTTCTACAAAGTGATCAGTATTTACAAAAAAAATTCCGACTCCCCCTCCCACTCGGACGTGATGTAGCGGGTCAGCCAGTGGTAGTTGGTTTAGAGCAAATGCCTCATCTTTTAATCGCTGGCGCGACCGGAGCAGGTAAATCAGTTGCGATAAATACTTTCTTATTAAGCTTAATCTATGCAAATTCTTCAGACACATTAAAGCTAATACTAGTCGATCCTAAACGTGTAGAACTTAGCATGTATTCTGATATTCCACACCTGCTTGCACCTGTTATTACTGAAGCAGACAAAACAGTAAATGCATTAAAATGGGCAGTTGGAGAGATGGATAATCGTTATAAACTTCTTGCTTCTGTAGGAAAAAAACATATTGAGAGTTACAATGCTTCTGTTGCATTAGGTAAATTGCCATATATTGTTATTGTAATTGATGAGCTCGCTGAACTCATGGTGGTTAGCGGAAAAGAGGTTGAAGCATTAATTGTTCGTCTTGCACAATTAGCCCGCGCGGTTGGTATTCATTTGCTTTTAGCAACACAAAGACCTTCAGTAGATGTAATTACAGGCCTAATAAAGGCAAATATTCCCGGAAGAATTGCCTTTACAGTAAACTCTGTTGTTGATTCACGCACCATACTTGATCAAGCCGGTGCTGAGAAACTTTTAGGTAAGGGTGATTTACTTTTTACTAGCGCAACACTTTCAAAACCTAGAAGAATTCAAGGTGCTTATGTTTCTGAATCAGAAATTGAGAGAATTGCTGATATTTTACGTAGTCATGGTGAACCATCTTATCAAGAAGCAGTCACCATAAAGGTGTCTGGAGGGAAGAATAACGGTGATGATGATGACGGAGGTGACCCACTATATAATGAAGCAAAAAATATTGTCATAGAAACACAAAAAGCTTCTGCTTCACTATTACAAAGACATCTAAGAGTTGGGTATGCGCGTGCGGCTCGACTACTTGATTTACTTGAAAAAAATGGTGTAGTAGGACCTGGGGAAGGGGCAAAGCCAAGAGAAATTCTTTATCGTGCTAATTTAGATACGTCTCAAAATGCAGAACCTCAATCATGACCGCCGTCGTTTGCCAACATTTTTGAGATATGTATTATTAAATAAGTTTAATAATTTTAAATATGCAAAAAAAAAATAAGTTGAAATTAGAATCTAATGAAAGTGCAAAATCAAAAGCTGCTCTTCATGCGATAGAACAAATTAAGGCTCGTTTTGGATCTGGTTCAATTATGAAAATGGGCGAGACAAGTAAAATGGATATAGAAAAAATATCAACGCAAGTCACTTCACTTGACATTGCATTAGGGGGAGGTATACCGCGTGGAAGAATAATTGAAATTTATGGTCCAGAAGCTTCAGGAAAAACTACTCTTGCACAACATATTGTTGCAGAGGTACAAAGAACAGGAGGGATTGCAGCATTTATTGATGCTGAGCATGCACTTGATCCAGAATATGCAAAAAAAATTGGTGTAAATGTTGATGAATTACTAATTTCTCAACCAGATAATGGGGAGCAGGCATTAGAAATTGTGGAAACACTAGTTCGTTCTAATGCAGTAGATGTTATAGTTGTTGATTCTGTAGCCGCACTTACGCCAAAAGCTGAGTTAGAAGGTGAAATGGGAGATTCACACATGGGCTTACAAGCACGATTAATGAGTCAAGCTTTAAGAAAATTAACAGGGATAGTAAGTAAAAGTAAATGTACAATAATATTTATTAATCAAATTCGTCTCAAAATCGGCGTCTTCTTTGGGAATCCAGAAACAACTACAGGAGGTACTGCACTCAAATTTTACGCATCTGTTCGAATAGAAGTTCGTCGTGCCGCACAAATAAAACAGGGTGAGCAAAGTATCGGAAATCATGTAAAAGCAAAAATAGTAAAAAATAAAGTGGCACCACCATTTAAAGAGGCAGAATTTGACATTATGTATAATGAAGGTGTATCCCGGGCAGGAGACTTACTGGATGTAGGTACTAACTTGAATGTTATTACCAAAGTAGGTAATTCTTTTTCATTTGGAGATAAGAAATTGGGAGTTGGAAGAGAAAATGCAAAAATATTTTTAAAAAATGAATCATCATTAATGAGTGAAGTACAAAATAAGATTTGGGAGGCAATTTCAGCTGGTAAAGTTCCTGTCGTTCTCAAAGAGAAATAATATATTTTTTATTTAGAAAGTGTGCAGCAAGTTTTGCATCTTACAAAGAGTTTTGATACTTTTCTAAAAAAAATGAATTCTTAGTCTTTTAAGGATACTAAGTAAGTAAATAACTATGTTTATTTAAACTTTTATTAAAGGTTATTGCTTTATTTTTCTGGATAAAAATTTTTATGAGATTATGATACATACTTTCTTATCCTGAATAGTGAAATAATTGTTCATGTACTTTGTGAGTCAATTTACCTACACGTGGAGATACAGAAATTCAAGTCATAGTCATTTTGTAGACTTTACAAATAATTTAGATTTAAAGTATTGAAACTTTATTTTTTGTGAGAGGTACCAGGGTTATCTAAATCTTATTGAGTTAAGTTAACTATTTCCCAAACTCGATAGTTATTGAATATAGATAAAGGACTAATAAATATAGTAAAACTAATTAAGTTGAAGCATTTTCTGCTACTGATATTTGTTGTTTCATCCCAGTTTTATGTGAGTAAATAATTTTTTGTGCCTGTTGATATTCTTCAATATCATTGATATGAATAACATTTTTGAATTCAGTATCAATTCTAATTTTTAAATCTCCAGTACGAAATAACATTTTTTCGATGAAAGATTCATCAATACTTACATCCTGAACTTTGAAATAATCAATTGATTGAGAATCGTGAACAATTAATCCTTGAACTATGATTATCCTTCTATCAGTAAATGCATACACACGCGACCATCGCCGATACATAGTTTGCCATAAAATGATTAATCCAAGTAAACCAATAATTGCAGACAAAGCAATACCTAACCACGCAACGTAATGAGGTAGAAAATTCGCCCAAGGTATAAATGCTATAAATGAACCAAAAACAATATAGGTTAACCCTTTTCCATAGCCATATATTTGGTGTCGTACGCCATATTGGGCCAACAGCTCAATTTTTTCATCTGGTGCTACCAATTCCTTAACCTTACGTAGAGCGCCAACTATCATAAATAAAGTTTAAACTATTTTTTCTCTTGTGTCTCTTTAATTTCGATTATGGCTTCGTTAGGTACTTTTGTTTGAGATAAAAATAAATGTTGTTGTAAAATTGTCATGAGACTTGATATTATCCAGTAAACCGCAAGCCCCGAAGGAAATTGTAAACCTATAATAAATGTAATGAAAGGAAATACATACATCATTTGTTTATTCATTATTGAAGCGATTTCATCAGATTTTCCAGTTGGCGTTAGATGTTGCATTTGCCATGACTGCCAAAACTGAACAAGGCCTGCCAGTAAGGCAATGGGCCATGCAGTAGTTGTCATATCAAATAAAGAAAATCCTTTAGGGGAGAGTTGTCCTGAAAAATTGATAAAACTGTATACGTCTTCAGATGATATTTCTTTAAGTCCAGATTGAAAAACTTTAAAAAGGGCAATTAAGAAAGGTAGTTGGATAATTACAGCAAGGCAAGAACCTGCAGGACTTGTTTTATGTCGTTTATACAATTCCATTGTTTCTTTTGCTAAAGTAGCTTGATCATCTTTATACTTTAACTTTAATTCCTCGAGTTCAGGTTGCATATTTTTCATAGCAGCCTGATTTCTCAATTGATGCTGCGCAAATGGCCAAAGTACTAATTTAATTAAAATTGTAAGAATAATTATTACAATACCAATATCAGGAACTACACTATAAAGCCACAATAGAAGATTTAAAATTGGTTTATAAAAAATTTCGTGAAACATAATAAGTTGAAATTAAGGAAGGTCAATTGAGTGAGTACGAAACGGGTGGCAACGAAGTATGCGCCAAATGGACTTACACGTCGCAACTAGCCAATTATAGCGTGAAAAACAAATGACTGCATATTCTGAGCACGTTGGTTTAAATTTACAAAACGAATACGCATATTTTCCATGATCTGGAGAAAATGTTCTTTGATATAAACGAATAACTCGAACAGTAACCCTATTTAGAAAATTGTTCATTTATAGTTTTTTTTATTTTTTCAAAATCGAGTAATAAAAGCTTAAATGGTATACTCACTTTTTTTATTCCAAGTTGATTAATCTGAAAAAAAATTTTAATTGAAGCTGGAAAAAAAGAGATATTTTTCTTAATGAGTGATCTTAATCTTCTCTTCATTAATGAGCGTAAAACTGCTGATTTCAGAACTTTTTTAGGTATAATAATTCCGAATTTCCTTTCACTTTGACTTGGATCTATTATCCAACGAACAGAGAGTATTTTTTCTTTTAAGTAAAAACCCTTCTTTGCTAAAAAAATAAAATCTAAGGTATTTTTCAACCTTAGACCTTTAGCCAACATTAAAATTTTTGTTTTACATTTAGAGAATAACGACCTTTTGTTCGTCTTGAAGCAAGAACACGACGTCCATTTTTTGTCTCCATTCGTGCACGAAATCCAAATTTTCTTGCTCTTTTAATTTTACTTGGTTGATATGTTCTTTTTGTCGACATACATTTAGCAGTATATTCGGTGACTTTATTTTATAATCTAGATTGTGTCAAATTACCGTAAAAGAGTAATACCATAAAATTATACACATTTATTCCACACTTAATTAACGTGGTAAAAATTTGGATTATCCACAAGGAAAGATTATTATATGGTCATGAATTCTGAGCAACTGTGGCAATCAGTTATTGGTGAACTTGAATTATCTTTAAGCAAGGCTAACTTCACAACTTGGTTTAAAGGAACAAGGATAATTGCTTTAGAAGGTGATAAAGTTTGTGTTGGAGTCCCAAATAGCTTTACTGAATCATGGTTAAGAAAAAAATACCATTCTCTTATTTTAAAAAGTTTAAAAAAACATACTAATAATTTAATTAAAGATGTAGATTTTAAAGTTGAAAATTCTAAATCAAATTATTCGATTCAGATACCTTTTGAAAATCGAGATGTAAATGAAAATGTTCAACAAAAGCTTAAAAATTTAACACCACCTCCACCATTAACCGTTGTTTATCAACCAAAAATTCCTACAATACAACCTCAAAAAAATAATCATGTAATTTCTTCAGTAAACAACATTCCACAACAAATTCCCGCTCCTAGTAGTAGTTTTTCATTAAATCCTCGATATACGTTCGATAATTTTGTAGTAGGTAAGGGAAATGAGCTTGCATTTGCAGCATCAAAGGCAGTTGCAGAGAGGCCAGGAATTTTATATAATCCACTTTTTGTTTATGGTGGTGTTGGTCTCGGAAAAACTCATTTAATTCAAGCAGTCGGTAATGCAATAGCTAAAGAAAATCCAGATTTTAGGATTATTTATATTACGACAGAAAAATTCACAAATGATTTTATTCAAGCTTTAAAAACCGGACAAATGGAGAAATTTAAGGCTATGTATAGAAATATTGATATTCTTTTAGTGGATGATGTGCAATTCATGGCTGGTAAAGATCAAACACAAGAAGAGTTTTTTCACACATTTAATGCTCTTTATCAAAACAACAAACAAATTATTCTCAATTCTGATAGGCCACCCAAAGCTATTCCATCACTTGAGCAAAGGTTAGTATCTCGCTTTGCAGCTGGTATGATTGCGGATATTTCACAACCAGATTTAGAAACTAGAATTGCTATTTTAGAAATGAAGGTAAAAGAAAAGGAAACATCTATACCTATTGAGATTCTCAGATATCTTGCAGACAACATCCAATCGAGTGTGAGAGAACTCGAAGGAGCATTAAATAAAATTATTGCACTTCATCAACTTTCTGGTACTGTTCCAGATATGGAAACTGCTCAAAGAGTAGTTTCAACTGCTGTCGCTGCCAGTTATAAAGGAGGAATGACTGCTAAACAAATAATTTCAATTGTTGCAGCATATTTTGGTATTACACCCCATGAATTAGCAGGTTTATCAAGAAAAAAGGATTTAGTTATCCCACGCCAAATTGCTATGTATCTTATACGACAAGAGTTAAAATCTTCTTTTCCCTCAATAGGTGATGAATTAGGTGGTCGTGATCATACAACTGCAATGCATGCTTGTAATAAAGTTTCTGAACTTTTAAAAACTGACATAAAATTAAAAGCTGATGTTGAAAATATTTTAAGTCAACTAAAACAAAAATAACCTATATCTTAAAAATTGTTAATAAATATGTATTCTTTATGTTAATTAAAAATATTTTATACACATGATTTAAATATATTTTTCTATTTTAATTTTAATTTCACAGATTTAACATTTTTAATTAACTTGCTTTATCACTAGTTATCCATATTCATGGATTAATTTATTACTTTATATACAACAATTAAGCAGTTATACACTTATACACTCCTTCTATTATTCCTAACACTGTATTTTTTATATATTTACTATATTTTAGATATATGAGAATTCAATGTACAAAAGAAAACCTAATTAGGGCTTTAGATTCCGTAGTTTCAATTACTCGAAAAGGGGGAAATTTACCTATTCTTTCTTATCTTCTTTTGATTGCAAATAATGATGGAATCAAAATGCAAGGTACAAATTTAGAAGTAGCATTAGAATTTAATATTAGAGGGAAAGTTGAAGAGCATGGTTCTGCAGCATTACCAGCAAAATTATTTTCTGATGTGGTACGGGGTTTAAATGGAGTATTGGATATTCAGGGTAATTATTCGCAATTAACTATACACGGTGAGAAATCTCGTATTGTTGTTCATGGATTACCAGATGAAGAATTTCCACCTATTCCCTGGTTTTCAGAGGGTATTAAAATTTCTGTATCTGCACAGAATATGTTAAATGCTTTAAAAAGTACTCTCTATGCCGCTGCACATGATAATCAAAGACCTGAATTACAAAGTATTAGTTTAATGAATAGCAAAAATGGTCTTGCAATTGCTTCAACTGATGGTTTTAGACTATCGGAAGTTATCATCCCGCTAAATGATGAAATTAAAGAATCTTTTCAAATCTTGATTCCGTTAAACACTGCACAAATATTAGAAAAAGTCATTGAAAAGACTGAAGACACTGTCCATTTTTTAATTAAAGATTTCGAAGTTTCAATTCAATTTGGATACAATCGGTTGTATTCAAGACTAATTCAAGGAAAATATCCTGATTATAATGCTATTTTTCCACAAAATACTACATTTATATGTGCATTTCCGACAAAAGATCTTTTGTATGGGATTAAATCAGCGAGTCTTTTTTGTAGACCTGGAATTAACGATATTTTATTTTCGATTTCAGGAAATTCTTGTATAATTAGCGGAAAAAGTGAAGTGACCGGTGTAAGTGAAAATGAAGTAGAAGTAATAAGTGATGGTTCAGATTTTAAAGCAGTCTTTAATTTTAGGTATGTTCAAGATGCTGTAATGAATAATGGAGCAGACTGGATTGTTTTTTTAGCAACACATTCGCATCAACCAGTATTGTTTCTTCCTTTAGATCAAAGGCCAGATATTAAAACATTAAATAAAATTAAAGAGAATTTAAGTATACATCCACGAAAATCTATTGTAATGCCTATTCGTCAGTAACTTGAATTTGTTGACAGCTATGCTATAAAACTAAAACACCCTTATACTTCTTATTTTAGGAAGAAACTTTCTTCTTCCCCTCATATGACATTATGGGGTAACCTCCTTTGTCCGTGGGTGGTTTGCGGATAGAGTAAATAATTATGCCAAAAAGCTCACATATTTTACCCAAAGCGGGTAGCAAGATGTCTGAAGTTCTTGACTCTAATACGACTTTAAGTTTACCAAAAGTTGGTGAATTGGTTTCTGGGACTGTAGTTTATGTTGGAAAAAATGAAGCATATGTTGATATTGATGGTGTGGCTACCGGATTAATACGAGGAAGAGAATTAAATGATGCTTCAGGGCAGTACGCAGATTTAGTACCAGGACAATTTATTGAAGCTACGTTACTTGAATCAGAAAATGAATATGGTTTATTAGAGCTTTCACTTCGTCACGCAGGTCATCAAAGAGCATGGACAACAATTCATGAGTTGCTTTCAAGTGGTGAAACTACAACCGCAACGGTGATTGAAGCAAACAAAGGGGGTTTAATGGTTAAAGTTGCAGGAGTGAATGGTTTTTTACCTGTTTCTCAATTAACATCAGAGCATTACCCTCGTGTTGACGGAGGAGATAAGGGAAAAATACAAGAAATGCTGAAACAATTAGTTGGTAAATCCTTTGAAGTAAAGATTATTGATGCTAATGAAAAAGCAGAAAAATTAATTGTATCAGAAAAAGCTGCGTGGGATGATAAGCAACAAGTAAACCTTGCGGAATATAAACCAGATATGATAGTAGATGGAAAAGTTTCAGGTATAGTTGATTTTGGTATATTTGTTGAATTTGGTGAAGGATTAGAAGGTTTAGTGCATATCTCTGAGATGGCTTGGCAAAGAGTTGATAAGCCGAGCGATTTATTTAAAATTGGGGATCAAGTTAAAACAAAAATTATTGATATTGATGGATCAAAAATCTCATTATCTATAAAAAGAGTAACTGATGATCCTTGGAAGACTGTTGCGACAAAATATAGCGTTGGAATGAAGATTAAAGGAAAAATTTTGAAGGTTAATCCTTTTGGTTTATTTGTTGAAGTAGATCCTGAAATTCATGGTTTGGCCCATATTTCTGAATTAGGATTAAAGAAAGTTAAAGACCCTACAGAGATAGCAAAGCCTGGTGATATAAAAGAATTTTTTATAATTTCGCTCGACCCAGAATCACACAGACTTGGTTTATCACTTCGAGAAAAAAAGGTAAAAGAAGATAAAGAAACAAGCGATGAAAGTGAAGAAAAAGAAATCAAACAAAAGAAAGTAAAAGAAAAAAAATCTGAAAAAATTAAAAGTGAATAATTAATTACCTGCCTACACAACGCCGTAAATCGGCGTTGTGTGCTAGTGTACGCTTATGCCTCAATGGTTACATTTTTTATTATTTTCCCTTGTAGGTAGGGGCGCGGGAATGATTATTGGTTTGCTTACAGGGAGAATAATCGCACAATCACTTGGTGTCGAAAGTTATGGGGCATTTGCAGTGGTATGGTCAATAATGCAAGTAGGTAATTTCTTGACTGATGGAGGTTTTTCAGTTGTTTTTTCCTCATTAATTGGAGAGTGGAAACAACACGAAAAAAAAGAAAAATTCAAAAAATATATTTCTGCAGCTCATGGGTTTCGAGTAATGAGCTACTTACTTGTAATACTTTTCTTCATTATTTCCGCGTATATTTATCCATGGTCGCAGGATATACGAGAAGGTATTTTTTTCATTATCCCATTTGCAATTTTATCAACTCTTGCAACAGCGTTTTCAGGTTGGTGGCAGATTGAGAGTAATCCACGTCCTCAAATATATGGTGAACTTATAAGTAAATTAAGCGCTTTTTTTGGAATGATGCTGCTCGCACAAACTAATTTTTTTTCAGTTCAAAATACAATGATTGTTTATGGACTATCTTCAGGCATACAAGTAATGATGAGTTGGTTTTTTTTACGAGAATTCAAACCATGGAGAGTTTCATATGATAAAGAATTATGGAGAAAAATCTGGAATAAATCATGGCCGATTTCATTAATGCTTTTTTTTACAGTGATTTATTTTAAAGGCGATACGATTATGATTGAATTTTTAAGACCTAAAAGTGAAGTTGGTTGGTATGGTCTTTCATATAGATTTCTTGAGATTATTGTGGTAGTTCCAGCAATCTTTGCGACATATATGCTTCCAAGACTAAGTTCTATGTGGAATGAAAAAAGGGAGTTTTTTTCTCAAATGCTTTTAAATTTAACTATCGTATCATTGCTAGGTGGTGTTTCAGTATTAGTCGTTTCTTGGAATTTAGCTCCTTATATAATATTATTTATATCAAACATAGATTTTCTTCCAGCGAGCTACGCATTACAGCCACTCTCAATTGCGGCGATGATTATTTTTGTTGCACAAATATGGCAATTTGCAATCATTGCGATTGGAAAACAAAAAAAACTACTTTCATTTTTCCTCGGTATGGCTCTTCTAGCACCAGTATTATATTTTTTTAGTATAACTAGATATGGTTATATTGGAGCAGCGTGGGTAACTGTTTTGGTAGAATTAATTATGACTATTGTGTATGGATATATTCTCAATATGGAAAAAATAAAATTATTTAATCAAAAAACTCTTAAATTCATATTGCCAATTTTTATAATAGGTACGACAAGTTTATTAATTGGAGATATTCAAGGAATAATTTTTTTTATAATAATTACCTTGACTTGGATTATATTTTGTAAAAAAAATAAGTATTATGATATCCTGACTCTACTTAAATATTTAATATCATGATCAAGTTAATGGTAAATATTTAGGAACATACTCCATTAGTAAAAAAATTTATTTTAGTTTTAATTATTTTACTCTTGGAGTTTTTTTATACTGCAAAATAAATTTGTTGACGGAGATTTTTTCTTTCATACCATTGCAGCAGAAACTTTATTAAAAAAGGTTTTTTCTCAAATAGATTTTTCACCATTTGACTTAACAATTCTTCCAGATCATTTTTTTAATTCTTATCGTATATTTCATTATTTACTTGGATATTTCCAATTCCTGTTTGGAGAGGTATATGGTATAAAATTACTTGTATTTCTTGGATATATAGGAATTTTTGCAGTAAGCGCTCTTATTTTTAAACCGTGGATAGATAAAATTGGACCCTTATTTTATTTATTAACGGGAAATGTTTTTTTTGCTGATACTTTTAGCAGAAAAAGGACAGTCTCTTGGAATCTCTGGGTTATTTTTGTATACATACTTCTTAATTAAAAAAATTACATATTTATTTTTATAATTTCATTTGTTTTACCGTTTTTACATACTACGTTTTTTTGGTTACTTATAGATCTTTCTATTGTTTTCTTTAGTGAAATGATTTTTTCTCGAATACATCAAAAAATATTAGATTATAAAGTATATTTGCTCAGTTTTTTTAGTTTCTTATTAAGTTTTTTTATACACCCCGACAGAAATGAATTTATTTATTTTTTTAAAGTTCAGGTTATTGAGGTAATTTTTAGGTGTCAATCGAAAAGTAATTATAGGGGCAGAGTGGTATACTCCTAATTTTACTGTGTTTTTTTCTATACCTCTCTGTTTATTTTTTTAGGCATAACCTGGTTCTTTTTGAATAGAATTAAAGAAAACAAAATTGATATTTATTTTTTAATATATATTTCATCCCTATTACCCCTCTGTTATAGAATACAACGTTTTGCAGAGGTAATTGTTCCCACGACTATATTCTGTTTGTACTATATATGGAAAAAATATAATTTTTTGATGAATTGATACTATTTTACAAAAAATACTACTTCTCTTTCAAAGAGTCTTTACTCTATTCTTTTTATATCTACAATTTTTGCATCTCAAGTTTGTAGTTATTTGTTACCTATTTAAATTTATTAGGAAGATCAAAATGAGGTAGTTTTCAATCATTTTTGTCTCTCCCATCATATGTTTGAAGTATTACAAAAGAGTTTAGGAGTTGAGTGAGGTAAATAATGGTAACTATTTTTCGCAGGTGTAGTTTTAGTTTGGTTTTTTGAGAATTTTACAATCGGAAAAAAGACTAACTATAGTTCTGATTTTTTGAAAGTTTACTTATTTGAAATGATATACATTTAAAATTCATTATTTTGATGCAAATACTGTAGGTGTAAAAAAACTGGCAGCAACTCTATAGTTAATTTTTTTCCTAGAGTAATATTCTTGATAGTAAATTAGATTTAGATAATGAAGGACAACTCAATATTATTTGAAACGGATCATAGTCAGATATGGGTTCTAAAAGATACATGTAAAAGTAAGTCATTAGGTGAATTAGATTATCATTGTTAACCTACTACCTAGTGAGAAAAAAATGGAGGAGGTGTAATATATGAGGTTTGTTTAGGTTTGATTACCTAAAAATATTTAATTAGTTTTTAAATACATTATTTTCTTTAGAAGAAATCCATCCGGAGCGGGAGAGATTCGAACTCTCGATACCCTTGAGAGGTATAACGGTTTTCGAGACCGTCGCCTTCAACCTCTCGGCCACCGCTCCACTGCATTACGCTATCAAGATTGAGTCATGATGAAAAGAGAGCTATAATATATGTGCTTATATGTTGCCAACCTTTTTCTTTTCTCGTATAAAAGTACTCCTTTTATTGAGCGTAGTTATATTCTCAGGTATGTCATGTGGGTCTGCGCAACCTACAACAGATCCAAATCTTGGTAAACCAGTAACATTGAATTGGTGGCGAGTTCATGACGATCCTAATTCAGTAAGTAGGATTGTAGATTCATTTCAAAATAAACATCCAAATGTTGTAATAAATGTGCGAACGTTCCGGCCAGAGGAATATGAATATGCGATATTGAATGCACTTGCAGAGGATAGAGGTCCAGACATTTTATCTCTCCATGCTTCATGGATTCCGAAATATCAAACAAAATTGTTACCCCTTCCTGAAAAAATTAGAAGAGTTACTGCAATAGATAAAAGTACTCAAGTTGAGACTCGTATAGAGTATTCTGCCACGGAAGTGGCAACACCTACTTTGAGTGAATTACGCACAAAATTTTCAGATTTTCCATTTAGAAGCATGCTTTTCAATGGGCGAGTCTTCGGGGTTCCGCTTGGAGTGGACACTCTTGCGATGTTTTATAATCGTGAGTACTTCAATGAACAAAATATAATCACAGCGCCAACAACATGGACTCAAGTGATTGATGCGGTAAAAAAACTTACATTACGCAATAGAAGAGGTGATATTTTACAGTCAGGTATAGCCTTGGGTGGAATTAATAATGTTGTGAGAAGTTTTGATATTTTGTCTTTGCTTATGTTACAGGAGGGTACAACTATGGCGTTTCCTGGGCAGGTTGCATTTGCGAATTCACGTGATCAATTTGGTAATGATATTCCGGGATTATCTGCACTACGGTTTTATTCTGATTTTGCTAATCCTATAAAAGATACCTACAGTTGGAATGAAAGTTTTCCTGATTCAATTACCGCATTTGCACGAGGACAAACAGCAATTGCCTTTGGATACCCTTTTCATGCAACGCGTATCAGACAACTCGCCCCTACGCTCGATTTTGGAGTAACTGGATTTCCTCAAATTGAGGGTACACCTAGATCAGTCAATTATGGGTCAATGTGGCTTGAGACTGTGACCAAAAAATCACGACACCCTGACTACGCATGGGATTTTGTATTATCAATGATGGAATCTTCAAATGTAGAGAGTTACCTACAAGCTACAGGAAAAGTTGCAGCGCTTAGGGAATTACTTGCTGTACAGCTTAAGTCTGATGTAGCTCCTTTTGCGCAAGCACTTCCCACTGCAACTGATTGGTATAGAGGTTTTGATCTTGCAAGCGCAGAAAGATCATTTTCGCGAATGGTGGAACAATATCTAAACCTTCCTCCCGGAAGTGATGACAGAGAGGTAATTCGTGCTGGTGCCGCGCAAGTACAACAAACATATGTGGCGCCTAATAACTAAATGTTTTTTGTTGTTAGTATTATTTAATGTTGTTATATTTTCCTCACATTATGTGAGCGCTCAGTCTTCAGCTAAAAACCAAAATGACTCACAACCAAAAATTAATAAAAATATAGGCTTATTAGATAGACTAGCATGTATTAACTCCGCAAATAGGGGAGTATTTATACTAAGCGCATCAGAAGAAGTAGTGAGGGGATGGGGTGTTTCATTAAGCGAGGGAGATGGCATCACCAAAACAAAATCAGGAATATGGCTTTGTAGAGGTCTAGATAATGCAGCATGTCAGAAAACTGTAAAACTGGATGGTGAACTACTAGAGAGGAGAGTATGGATTCCTTTAGCAGGAAGTTGTACAGTATGTGATGCCTTATATTTGTTACTAGTAGGTATAGAATGGATATTTGGAATAATTGGTTTTGTAGTGATGCTGATTATGGCATGGAGCGCATTTCAAATGATAAGTTCTGCAGGCGATTCAGGAAAATACGAAGCTGGGAAAAGCGGGGTTCTTGGCGCAGCAATTGGAATTATTGTTATGCTTGGTTCATACCAAATTGTCAATTTAGCATTGTATGCAATGTTGAATGGGAAAGCATCCCTTTCGGGCAAAACACCTGAAATTCAAATTCAGTCAGCCACAGGACCAATCTCAGCAAAATGGATGATTTTTTGCGATGATAAAACCCAAATTAGAGATTCATCAAGTATTCTTGGTGAGTAAAAAGACAAAAAATTAGAGTATGCTAAAATCAAAACATCTATGCGTATAGCCCAAGACAATTCATCACCTTCGCCAAGTACACCTTCGGGCAATTCATCACCTTCGCCAAGTACAACTTCAGTGGGACTTGTTGATCCTTTAAATTTAAATGACAAGGGATTACCAGCCCTTCTAGGAAATGTAAACAGGACATTGCTTGGACTCATTGGATTAGTTGCCTTAATTATGTTTGTTTATGCCGGTATAACTTTATTAACCTCTGCAGGTGACTCGGGAAAAGTTACAAAAGCAAAGGATACTATGCTTTATGCCGCCATAGGACTTATTGTGGTGTTTGCAAGTTACGCAATAGTTAATTTTGTAATTAGATTAGTAACGAGTTAGTAATAAAATCATCTTCTCGTTAAGTTCATTATAATTATTTTAGAGATTTCCTTTACTTACTCTCTACAAAAGAGTATACTTCGTCGTATGAGTTCTCAGCTGTCTCTCAGTGCGAACGGAAAGGGGGTGGCATCATGAAGATCACCAAGAAAATTACATTGGCAACCCTTGGCACTATTGCTCTGTCCTTTGGCATTTTAATCGCCTCCCCTGCATTAGCTCAGACAACTCCACCAGCTCTTGATCCAACTAACCCACTTGCTGGTTCTGGTCAAACTGCAGGCGATTTAGGTTTGTCTAGTGCTAATTTAAAAACAACCTTAGGTAATGTTATTAAAACTGTTTTAGGCTTTATGGGTATTATCGCAGTTGGTCTTGTCATTTACGGCGGTATTGTATGGATGACAGCTGCGGGAGATGATGGCAAAATTG
>Ga0272446_1001352_pt1 | contig 35676 bp, 29 predicted proteins | sample YNPCB0061_FD_194587 | JGI IMG/M metagenome (GOLD analysis project Ga0272446, IMG submission 194587) | Hot spring microbial mat communities from Yellowstone National Park, WY, United States - YNP-CB-006-1 | ecosystem: Environmental > Aquatic > Thermal springs > Hot (42-90C) > Sediment | place...
GCCAGCCGGCCGACGGCTCCTTCGGCAACGCCTCTATCGGCACCGAGCGTGGCCCCGGGTTTTTCAACCTCGACTTTTCGGTCGGCAAGCGTTTCCACATCAAGGAGCGGAATTTCTTCGAATTCCGCGCCGAGTTCTTCAACGCTCTCAATCACGTGAACTGGGCGCCTCCGGGGCTGAACATCAGCACGCCGAACACGTTCGGCGCGATTACGGCCCAAGTGGGCGATCCGCGTAACATCCAGTTTGGTCTGAAGTATCACTTCTAGCCGGACTTCTGTAGCGGGGCCCGGGCGCTACGGCGCGCCGGGCTCCCGGTGGCGCCGGTCTCCGACCGGCCCCGGCGAAACTGAAAACTCTGCACGCGTTCCGTTGCGGGGCGCGCCGCGCGATCCCGTTCCTTACTTTTTGTCTTCAAACAGCGCGAACGCCACGACGTTCGAACCCGCGGTGATGGCGATGTACTGCCGGCCCTGGAAGCTGTACGACATGGGCGAGGCCGAAATCCGCATACCGAGGTTGAAATGCCACAGCGGCCGCCCGGTGGCGGCGTCGAGCGCGGTGAGAAACCCCTGGTCGTCCCCGGCGAACAGCAGCCCGCCCGCAGTCGACAGCAGCCCCGCGCCGTAGCGTTTCGAGCCTTTTTGCAGGTAGTTCCACTTCAGCTCGCCGGTGAGCGGATCGAGCGCCCGGACGTGCATCTGCCAGGGCTCCTCGGGGTCTTCAATGTAGCCCGTGGCCATGAACGGGAACCCACCCGGCCGGAACGTGTCGCGGCCTTTGAAACTGATCCCGCACCCTTCCTGCGCGACCACGTAGAACAGGTTCGTGTCCGGGTTATACGCCGGCGACATCCAGTTGGTAGCGCCCGCCGTCGCCGGGCAGACCTTGTTGCCGCGGAGGGTGGGCTCGACGCCCGGGACGCGGATCGGCCGTCCTTTCTCCGTCAGGCCGCTGGCCCAGTTGAGCAACTTCACAAACGGCACGCCTTTCAGGAACTCGCCGGTCACCCGGTCCAGGACGTAGTAGAACCCGTTGCGGTCCGCGTGCAGCAGGAGTTTGCGCATCTTGCCCTGGTAGGGCAGGTCGACGAGCACCGGGATCTCCACCGCATCCCAGTCGTGCACGTCGTGCGGGGTGAACTGAAAAAACCATTTCATCTTGCCGGTGTCCGCGTCGAGCGCCACCATGCATTCGGTGTAGAGGTTATCGCCCTTGCGCACGTCGCCGTCGAAGTCGGGCGCGGGATTGCCGATGCCCCAGTAAAGGGTGTTCAGTTCGGGGTCGTAGGTGCCGGTCAGCCAGGTATCGCCGCCGCCGGTCTTCCAGGAGTCGCCAGCCCAGGTTTCATGGCCGGGCTCGCCGGGTCCGGGGATGGCGTTCCAGCGCCACAGCCGCTTGCCGGTTTCGGCGTCGTAGGCGTCGAGAAACCCGTTGAGGCCGTGGTCGCCCGGCGCGATGCCGGCGATGATTTTGCCGTTGATGGCCAGGGGCGCGGCGGGCGACCAATAGCCTTCGGACGCCTCCGCCAGCTTGGCCTCCCAGATCAGGCTGCCGGTGCGGGCGTCGAGCGCGATCAACTGCGCGTCCGGCGTGCCCATGTAGACCTTGTGTCCGTAAACGGCCACGCCGCGATTCGGCCCCCGGCGCAGCGCCGGCGTCCGCTGATACTCCCAGATCAGCCGTCCGGTGCGCGCATCCAGCGCGTACACCTCGTTCGGCTGCGAGACGTACATCACGCCGTCGACCACGATGGGCACGCTCTCCAGGCGGTTGGCATCCTTGATCGGATAAATCCACTGAGGCGTCAGACGGTGGACGTTGCTCCGGTCGATCTGGGTGAGCAGGCTGTGACGCTGCCCATGATATGGGCCGAGGTAAGTAAGCCAGTTGCGGGGATCCGCTTTCCGGATCTGTTCGTAGCTCACCTGCGCGGGCGCCAGGGCCGCCCAGGCGATTGCCGCCAGCACGCTCCGCCGCATCATCGTCCCAAATCCTCCTCGGCCATGCCCTGCTCCCGGATGCGGGCGGCCGCCTGCCGGCTGAGGAACGCCAGCAGGTTCCGGAATTGCTCCGGCGTAAGCCGCTGCTCCCAATCCGTGGGCATCAGCGAGCGCTCCCCGTAGTCGATGCGGCGGATCTCCTCCGCAGTGAACAGCCGCAGCCTGCCGTCGCGGCTCAACATTTGGAGCGAGAAATTATGTTCGTTCTTGATCATGCCTTCCACCGTCTCTCCCGCGGAGGTCACTACATTGGCGGGCCGGTACCCCGGCGGGATGTGCGGGCGCGGCTTGGTAAGCGCCTCGCGCAGGGACAAGGTAGTGCGCTCGCCGCCGGCGTTGGATAAATCGGGGCCCAGCAAGCCGCCGCGGCCCTGGATCATATGGCAACCGCCGCACCCGGCCGTTTCCCAGAAGACGGCGCGGCCTTTTTCCGGATCCCCCTCGAGCGGCGCGTCGAACGCGCTGGCCCGCATGCTCCGGATGTACGCCACGATCTTCCACACGTCGTTTTCCGGCAGCGGCGAAGCGGGCATGAGTGTGCCTTGAATACCGTGCTTGACCGCGTCGAAGAGGTCCTCGTCGCTCGAACGCCGGAAGCGCCGGGTCCCCTTGAGCGCCGGCGCGCGGTCGCCCAACTCGCCGTCGAGGCCGTGGCACATGGTGCAGGAGCGGTTGTAGAGTTGCCGCCCCTCCGCGATGACCGCTTCGGTCAATCCCAGCGGGTTGGTTTTGCCCGCGCGGCGCGCGCCGCCGGGCTGCGCGGGCGACAGGAGAGGGAGCAGCAAGACAATCAGCAAAGGGAAGCCGGTACGCATCAAGAATGCTCTCATCATACGAAGGATCGCGGGACGGGTGGCGGGGCGCGGGGGCGGTCGGGTATGATGCGCGCGGGAGAAGCCAACCATGAGACGTCGAGACCTGCTCAAGTTGCTGCCCGCGGCCGCATTGCCGCCGCGCTCGCTCGAAGCCCAGCAACGGGAGGCGGCGCGCACGCGCGGCCTGCCTCCGCTGAAGATCACCGGCGCGAAAGTCATCACCACCAGCGGCGGGGCCCGCTACCAGTGGGCGTTTCTCAAGGTATTCACGAGCGAACCTGGCCTGTACGGCATCGGGTCCGCTAACAACGTCATGAACCCCTGGACGGTGGTGACGGCGCTCGAAAAACATCTCATCCCGTTCTGGATTGGCAAGGACGCCAACCGCATCGAGGATCTGTGGCAGGCCTCCTATGTGCGCTCGTATTGGCGCAACGCGAGCATTCTCAACGTGGCCAACGGCGCGCTCGACATGGCGCTGTGGGACATCAAAGGCAAGCGCGCGGGCATGCCGGTGTACGAATTGCTGGGCGGCAAGGCGCGCGACGCGGTGCCGAAGTACGCGCACGCCGACGGGCGCAGCCCGGACGAGGTGGCCGACAATGTCCGCAAACATATGGACGAAGGCTACCGGCATGTGCGGGCGCAGATGGGCGGCTACGGTGGCGGCGGAATGATCCCTCCCGGCCAAGGCAGCCGTCCGGAAACCGGATTCACCGGTCCGGCTTTCGACGAGGAGACGTATCTGGAAACCATTCCCCGGCTGTTCGAGACGCTGCGGGTCAAGCTGGGCAGGGACGTCAAACTGCTGCACGACGTACACGAACATCTCACCCCCGCCGGGGCGGTTGAGTTCGCCAAGCGGATGGAGCCTTACCGGATGTTCTTTGTGGAAGACATTCTGCCGCCCGAGCAGATCGACCACTTCCGGCGCATCCGCCAGGTCACGAGCACGCCCATGGCGATGGGGGAACTGTTCACGCACCCGCTCGAATGGAACCCGCTGATCGCCGAGCGGCTGATCGACTTTGTCCGCTGCCGCGTGAGCGCCATCGGCGGGATTACCCCCGCCCGGAAACTGGCGGCCGTGTGCGAGGCCTTCGGGTGCCGCACCGCGTTCCAGGAGGGCGGCGATAACGACCCGGTGAACCAACTGGCTGCCTATCACGTCGACCTGTCGATTTCGAGCTTCGGCATTCAGGAAGAAAACCACTTTCCGCCCAGCGTGCACGAGATGTTGCCGGGAACCGCGCAACGGAAGGGCGGCTACCTGTACGGCAGCGACGGGCCGGGCTTGGGCATTGACTTGGACGAGAAGCTTGCCGTCCGCTATCCGATGGCGGAACCGGGTAACGCGGGCGACCCCTGGACCGTGGTCCGGGGCATGGACGGATCGCTGGTGCGGCCGTAGGCCCGCCGCCGGCGCATTTCCCGCCTTTCCAGGTAGAAAGCGCGCGGAATCCGGTGCATACTCACAACTGGAGGGTTCGATTCAATGATCCCGCTCAAAAAGATCCTGCTGCCTGTCGATTTCTCGGAACGCTCTCCCGGCGCCGCGCACTTCGCCCGGCACCTCGCCGGACACTTCGGTTCCCAGGTGGTGATGCTGCACGTCATGAATCGCGCCGAGTACGCCATCGGGGCGCCGGAACTGGCCGGAGTGCTGCTCGGCGACTGGAACGACACCCGGAAAGCGGAAGCGCAGAAGGCGCTGGATTCCTTCCTGACCGAAGAATTTGAAGGCGTCGCCGTCTCGCGCGTGCTGCTGGAGGGAGACCCGGCGGTCGAGATCGTCGAGTACGCGCACGACGAGCAGGTAGACCTGGTCATCCTGCCCACCCACGGCTATGGACCTTTCCGGCGCTTCATCCTGGGCTCAGTCACGGCCAAGGTGCTCCACGACGTCGATTGCCCGGTTTGGACCGGGGTGCACCTGGCGGAGATCCCCGCCCCGGCCGCGATCCAGTTCCGGAACGTGCTCTGCGCGGTGGATCTCGGACCCCAAAGCGAGAAGACCTTGGGGTGGGCCAAGGCATTCGCCGCCGAATTCGGGGCGTCGCTGCACCTGGTGCACGCGTTGCCGATGCTGGGCGCCGGCCAGTCGGAATACTTCGATCCCGACTGGCGCCTCATGCTCGCCAATCAGGCCAAGGAGCAGATCGAGGACCTCCAGCGCAAGGCGGGAACCAGCGCCCAGGTGACGCTCGATTCAGGCGACGTGTCCAAAGTGGTGCGCGCCACCGCGGAGGCTACCGGCGCGGACCTGCTGGTGATCGGGCGCAGCTCGTCGGCGGGCATCATGGGCCGGCTGCGCGCCAACGCGTACGCGATCATCCGCGAATCGCCTTGTCCCGTCGTCAGCCTGTAGAGCTCGAGGCAGGCCGGTTCACCGGCCCTCCAGCCACTGCCCCCGGTTGGCTGGCAGGGTGATTGGCTTGCCCATCCACTCGACCGGCGCGGGCACGGGGAGGAAGTTGTACGCATAGGCGCCACGCGCGAAACGGAACAGCGCCACGCGCGCCGGCGCGGAAAAACGCACTCCGGTGGGTTCGAGGATAGCGCCGCGCAGCGCGTCCGCCACCTCCCGGGGCAGCGCGGGCCAGCCGAGGGCTTTGGGCGGCAGGAGGAACTCGCCGGTGGCGCGGTAGTCGGCTTCAGAGAACGTCCGGATATTCAGCACCAGGACTTGTCCGCGCCCGGCGCGCCGCACGGTCAGCAGCGGCATGTTCTTGCCGGAAACCTGCGCGACGAACCGGGCCGCGCCCGGCGGCGCGTCCACCGCGGCATCCACTTCCAGAGGGACCGCCAGGGTGGTCATCCGTCCCTTGCTTCCGGCGGCGGCCGCCGCGCCGGCCTGCGGCGAAGGCCCGACGGTCACCCCTGCCCACCGCTGCGCCGCGGCGCCCAGTTTGCGCAGCGCCTGTGGGGTGAACAGCACGGCGCCGCCCGCTTCCACCATCTTCCGCGCCTTCTCCATCAAGGCGGGATCGGCGGCGGCCTGCACCGCCAGCACTACTGCCCGCGCCCCGGCTGGCCACTGTGCACGCGGGTCCAAAGGCACGCCGAGCATGCCCAGGTAATCGGCGACGAACAGGTTCTCCTCGGCGTCGCTGCCAACCGGCTTATAGAAGACCCATCCTTCCCGGGTTTGCCCGTGCACCTGGCCGGCCAGTTCGGCCAGTTCCGGCAGGGCAGCCACCCAGGGGCCATGGCCGGGATGGCCCTCGACCAAGTCCCCTAGGTGAAACAGCGTGAGCTCGCGCGCCCCGGCGAGAATGCTCATGTATGCCTGGTCCACGAAGTTTTGCGCCGTGCACTCGATATGGTCAAACCAGGCGCCTTCCACCTTCTCGCCGGCCACCGAGGTGATCCACCGGAAGTTCATGTAGCCCTGCGTAGGCTGGACGAAACCCATGCGCTGCGTCTCCGGGTTCCGCACTTCGGTGCCTACCCACACGCGGGGGAACGGCTGGCTCATGCGGTCCGGCGCATAGCCGAACACGTGGAACCGGTCGTACCACTGCGGGTACTTGATGATCAACTCGATGTCCGGGCGGACGGCCCGCGCCGGCGCAAAGATCATCGGCTCCAGCAGGCCGGCCAGCAAGTCCTGCCGGTACTTGCTCCACGGCCGGCCACGGCGCGCCCGGTCCGACTCGGGCGAAGTGTCGCCGGTACAGTAAAAGTCGTCCACGATGATCCGGTCGAACACGGCGGCGTTTTCGCGGAAAAAGTGCGCGATGTCGCGCTGCGTCTTTTCGTTCTGCCAATTCAGCCAGCCGAGCGGCTCGTTCTGGCGCACTCCGAACGATTCACCGGGCACGGTGGCGATGCCGCCGGCGACGCGGAATCCCGCGGCGCGGAAGTGGTCGCGCAGTTCGGCCAGCAGTTTCGGCGGTACGTACTCGTCGCCGCGCCGCCCCTCCAGAAAAATCCCGTTCACGCCGAGACGGCGCAGCGTTTCGGTGACCGCCACGCGTTTTTCCGGGGGACCGAGGTAGCGAACAATGCCGCCCGCCGTGGCGTACGCGCTGACGCGCAGCGGTTCCGCCGCGGTCCCGCTGCCGGCGAGCGCGAATCCAGCAAGCAATCCAACTGCAAGTTTCATAGTGGCGAAGTCTTAGCTCCGCCGTCAGTATGCGGCGCCCGGGCGGGGAAAGGAAGCCCGGGGCGCGCCGGGCGCGGTCAGCCAATGCGGTCCAGCAGTTCCCGGATGCCCTTTTCTTCCTCTTTGTTCGGGCCGTGCGCCAGCGCCGCCTGCAACTCCTCTTTGGCCCGGATCATGTCGCCCTTCCGGTGCAGGGCCATTCCCAGGTGATAGCGGTAGGTGGGGAATTTGGGCGCTTGCGCCACGCACTGCCGGAAGATCTGAATGGCGTCGTCGGGCAGGTTCTTCTTCAGGTAGATCAGGCCCAGCGTATCGGCGACTTCGGGCACTTGCGGGAGCCGCTGCCTGGCCCGCTGCGCGTAGGTCAGCGCCAGATCCAGGTCGCCGCCTTGCAGATTGGCGATGATGAAAGCGAGATTGTTGAGCGCGATCGCGTTCTCCGGCTCCAGCCGGATGGTATCTTCGTACGCCTTCTTGGCCTCTTCCTTCCGGCCTGCGCCGTCCAGCAGAAGCGCCAGGGTGTTCAACACCAGCGAATTGCCGGGCAGCACCTCCCGGGCCTTTTGCAACGAAGCGATCGCGCCGTCGAGGTCCCCTTTCAGCCGCAGCGTTTCTCCCAACCGGAGATGGATGTCCCCGGCCATCGGCGCTTTCTTGTCCAGCCGGTCCAGCAGCCAATGATATTCGGCGATGGCCTCGTCGTAGCGGGCGGTCCGGGCCAGCAGGTTCGCCCGGGCCACCCGCAACTCGAGACGGGTGGGGAACTTGTCGATCTCCGCGGTCAGCACCTGCAAGGCGCGCGGCCCCTGGTTCTGGCTCATGATGGCTTCGAGCTGACCCATCAGTCCGCGGGCGTTGGCCGGATTCAGTTCGTAGCACCGCCGGTAGTACTCCTCCGCTTCCCGGAAACGCTTCTCCATCACGTGCAGCAGGCCCATCTGGAAGAGCGCATCCTTGTTGTTCGGCGAGATGCGCAGGACGTCGGCCAGTTCCTGCCGGGCCAAGTCGCGGTTGCCCAAGCCCAGGTTGGCCGCCGTGCGAATCAGCCGGCTCGCCTGGTTGGACGGATCCAATTGCAGCGTTTCCTCAGCGGTCTTCAACGCCTTGGAGAACTCGCGCTGAGACAATTCCACCTGCGCCAGCGCGACGCGCGCGGGCAAGTATTGCGGGCGCAACCGCACCGCCTCGGCGAACCGGGCGCGCGCGTTTTCCACCTCTCCTTTCAACAGGAGCCCGCGGCCTAAATTGAAGTGGGCGACAAAATTGTCCGGCGCGCGGGCCACCACCGTGCGCAACTGGCTGACCGCGCTCTCGATCTCGCCCTTGTCCAGCAGCAGGATGGCTTGGAGGGCCATCGCGTCGGCATCCTTCGGGTCGGCCTCGCGAATCTCGTCGTTTACTTTGCGGGCTTCGTCCCGCTTGCCCTGCGCCATGTAGACTTCGATCATGCGCTTCTTGTAAACGGATTTGTTGCCGACGCCTGACTTGAGCCCCTCCTCGTACTGCCGGATCGCTTCCGCGCCGTCGCCGAGCCGGAAATAGAAATCGCCGGCCTTCTCGTAAGCCTGCGGATATTCCTTGGCGCGTTGCTTGAGCTCTTCGAGCACCTTGACAACCTCATCGCGCTTGTTGAGGCCGTAGTAGTGCTGCGCCAGGTTCAGCAACAGCGCGTGTTCCTTGGGATTATTCCGGATTTGCTCTTTCAATACCTGCTCGGCGTCGTCCGGGCGGTTGAGAAACGCCCGCAACAGGACATACAACTCGGCATAGCCGGCGAGAAAGTGGGGATTAGCCGCCACCAGGCCGCGATAGAGCTTCTCTGCCTCGTCGAAACGCTTCTGTGTGATCAACGCCCGGGCCAAATATGGGGTCAAATTGGGCTGATCGGGCTTGATCCGGTTGGCCGCCTCGAATTCGGCCACGGCTTTGGGCAATTCCTCATTCACCACGCCCGGCGCATTGCGCCGTAACCCCTCCAGCGCCTCCGCCAAATGGAATCTGCCGCGGAGCCGATGGCCGTCAAAGGACTGCGGATCGGGCAACCTGCCAAGCAAGTCCTTTGCGTCCTCCTTCACTTGCCGGTCCATCCGGTGTTCGAGAAAGGCGAGGTAAATATCCAGCAAGTGGACCTGGCTTTCCCGCTTTTGCGGACTTCCATCCGGCAGCAATTCGATGGCGCGGCGCAGCGGCGCCACCGCCGCCACGGGAATCGGCTCATTGGCAAGCCGCTTCAGTTCCGCCTTGGCCAGCCGGTAGTACGCCTCGCCGTAGCGCCCGTCGGTCTGAATCGCCTTGCGGTACATGATGATCGCTTCGCGGGTTTTTCCCTTTTCGAAGTAGCGGTTTCCGCTCTCGAGATACCGCGCCTTGACGACATTCGGGTCGCGGCTGCACGACGTTACGGCAGCGAGCGCCAGCAGAAACAACAGACAACGAGTACCAATCATGGCGACAGCCTCCGGCTGAGGTCGCGACGCGACGTTTCCCCTAGTTCAGCACAACCCTGGCGGGAGTGGCAATGCGGGGAAACCCCCGGAAAAAACGCGCGTCCGCCACGCCGCGGGCGCCGGAAGAGTCTACGCGAGCGGCTTGTACCAGCGCACCGACGAGGCCACAATCTCAAATCCCTCGCGGGCGTAAAGCGCGTTGCCCACGGCATTGTCCTGGAGGCATTCCAAGTGCACGCCCACGCCGCCCAGCGCGCGAAAGTGCTCCATCATCCCGTGCAGCATTTGCCGGCCGTAACCTTTTCCCTGGTGGCGCGGATCGACCGCCAGGAGGTCGATGTAGCCAAGTCCCGAAGCTTCCTCATAGGCGCCGGTGGCCGCCGCCACCAACGCTCCCTCCGCTTCGCCCACCAGCACCGTCTCCGTCTGCCAGACCTTTTCGAGCCGCAGTTTCCAGCGTTGCCTCCAATCGCAGCCCTTCGGCGGGCCATACCGTTCGTCGAACTTCCTGAGCCAGGTGATCGGCCCGAAGGCCTCGGTGATGAACCCCTCGAGCGTGGGGAGGTCTTCCGGGCGGGCCAGGCGGAATGAGAGAGACATGAGTTAGCGGACTCCTCGCACGGGCTGAAAATTCAAATGCCGGTCGAGGAAAGGAAACGCGTCTGTGGCATGCACCACGTGGCCGCCAGCGTGGCGCGACATGCGCCCTTTCTCGGGAATTCCCAGTTTGCGGTAGAGTTCCTCGACCCGCAGCAGTTCGATCTCGGGGAAGCGCCGGGGTTCCATCACGACGCCATCGGTGGCCCCGTGTTCGGCCATAAACGCGCGGGGCGCCACCATCATCGCCATTTCCGAGTGGGTGAACCGGTTCAGCACGCCCCAATTATACGGGTCGATGTACGGGTAAAACAGATACGAGGTGGTTTGCGTGGGGTCGGTGGTCTTCAGCGTGTCGTCGTTGTAGTTGGCGGTGCAGATCACCACCTGGAAGCGCGGCTCGGCCGGGCCCACCCGCAGCGACGTGTACCCGCCGTAGGAGAGCCCCCAAAACGCGGCGCGGGCGGTGTCGGCGAACGGCAGCGTAGCCAGGAAATCCAGCACGCGCCCCATCTTGACCACCTCGAGGCCGACTGGCAACTTCGCCACCAGGTGCGACCGGCGGGCCAGGCGGCTGCGCTCTTCGGACTGTTGCACGGAGATCATCGGCGCGAACACCACGTACCCGCGCTCGGCGAGTTTCTTGCCGAACTGGTTGTACATCGCTTCGTTCTGCGGGGTGGTCCGCACGCCCAGCGCATCTTCCGGGCGGTGGCCGTAACCGTGCTGCGTGAAGACCACCGGACGCTTCTCGCCGGCGCGAATTCCTTTGGGCACCAGCAGAATCCCGTAGACGTGCACCCCCTCGTACACGCGCAACTGAAGCCGGTGCCCGGTAAAGCCCGGCTCATCGTAAAGCGGCGCGGACTCCGCCTCGAAAGGACCGTAGGGTTTCGGGTACCGCCCGATCAAATCGTGAAAGGCCTCTACTTTGGGCCGCACCCAGCGCTGGTAGGCGTCCGGCGTGGTGGCTTCCGTCCGCCATTCCTCTTCCCGGCGGGCGTACGTTTCCAGGGCGAGGTTGCGAAAGCGCGCCTGCCATTGGGAGAACTGCGCATTCGCGATCCGGGCTTCGCGGTCCGGATCCAGCCGCGGCGGCGGCGCGGTTTCGGGGGCTGAAGCGGGCGGCGGCGAGAGGATGGCGCGGAGGCGCGTCAGCGCCGCCCCGCTGAAACCGGGCGCGGGATACGGGTCGCTCCAGAAGTCCAAAGCCGCGGGCTGCCCGAGCGTGGCATACACCGCCTGGAGCCGCTCCGCCTCCCGCCGCGCCCGCGAAACGCGCTCGGACTCGACTCGCGCCGCGCCGGCGCCCGCATCCAGGATCAGCCGCCGGGGAGCGACCAGCGCTCCGATCTCGGCATCGCCGAACTCGAGCAGGTGTCCCCAAAGCATCCGGTCCTCGGGTTCCTCGAATGCCCGGCCGCGTTCATCGAAATACCCAGCCACCAAAGCCACGCGCGCACGCTCGTCCAGGGCCGCGGCATAGAGGGCGGTGAGTCCGCCCTGATCGTAGCCGGCGAGCCCGAGGCGCTCCCTGTCCACCTCCGGCCTGGTGCAGAGCACGTCCAGCGCCGCGAGCGTCTGGCCGACTTCGGCGCCGATCAGGTGGCGCGCCGTCTGGTAGGCCATCCGGTTCAGCCAACTGCGGTCGTTGATCCAGGGTTGCGAGAACACACGGCGCTGGGTGAAAAAGGGCGTGAACACGACAAACCCTTCCCGCGCCAGGCGGCGGGCCGTCTGCGCCGCTTCGGGCAGCCGCGCGGTGAGTCCGGCCAGGTCCGCCGCCGAGTGCGTGGCATCCGGAACCACCACCAACGCCGGAAACGGCCCTGGTCCGGCGGGGGTCAACAACAGACCGTGCTGCCGCACTGCCTGGCCTCCCGTCGGCGCAATCGTTCCGGTGCGGAGAATCGGCCAGGAAAGCAGTTCCACGCGGTAGGCGCCGGTGTGACCCAACAACTCGGACTCCGGCGCCGGCGGCAGGAACGGGTCGGTGGCCCCGATCATCTCCCGGAACGCGGCGCGGCGCGCGCCCACCGAGGCGCGCAAGCCCGCCGCATCCATTCGAGCCAGGGCCTGGGTGCGGCGGGCCGTGGCGGCGGCAATTTCCCGTTCGTAGTAGAGGCGGAGTTCGCCGTACTGGCGAGTCACGATGTCCTCGGGAAAACTCCAGGCCCTGGTGTTGGGCAGGGGCGGTTGCGCGGCGGCCAGCGCGCCGCAGGCCGCCAAGGCGGCGACACGAAGCATAGAGCAGAGTGTATGCCCGAAGCCGCGGCCCGCGCAAAAGCCCCGTGCGGCCGCGAGCCTCGAATCCGCCGCGTGGCCGCGTTACACTCGCGCTGGAGCAGAGGATGCGGATAATTGATCTCAGCCATCCGTTGGACGTCACGACGCCCGTCTACCCGGGCGATCCCCCCGTGCAGGTTACCCGCCTGATGACCGCGGGAGCGGACGGCGCGCCCTACACCCTCCACGCGATCGCGGCTAGCTTGCATGCGGGCACCCATGCGGACGCGCCCGCGCACTTTCTGCCGCGCGGGCCTTCCATCGAGCAGGTCGCGCTGGACCGTTGCGTGGGCCAGGCGCTGCGCATTGCTCTGCCTAAGGCCGCGGAGACCGGCTCCGTCGGCGCCGCCGACTTGCAGCCCTTCGAGGCGCGTCTTCGCCAATTCCGGCGAGCTGTGCTGCACACCGGCTGGAGCGCCGCGTGGGGAACCGCGCGTTACTTCTCCGCGCATCCCGTCCTCACCGGAGAGGCGGCGGCATATCTGGCGGATTCGTGCGGGCTGCGCGCGCTGGGCCTGGATTTTCCCTCGCCGGACCATTCTCCTTTCCCGGCGCATCCGGTGCTGTTGCGGGCCGGCGTGCTCCTGGTCGAGAATCTGTGTGGCCTGGAGCAGGTCCCGGATGTGTTCGAGTGGATCGTGCTGCCCCTGCCGCTGCGGGGCCTGGAAGCGTCGCCCGTGCGCGCGGTGGCGGTGGTCCGGGGCGATCACCCATAGCCAGACACCAACCCCGCGGTGCGTGACAGGAACCGCGCGGGCGCCAGCGGGTTTCCGGTGTGACGAAAACTACAGCTCGAGCGGAAAGGCGAACAGATTCTCCACACCGTCCTCGCGAACCACGTAGTTGTCCTCGAGCCGCACGCCCCCTTGCATGGCCATCGAGTAGAGGCCGGGTTCGAGCGTGAATACGTCTCCGACCTCGAAGATGTCGTCGCTGCCGGGGATCAGGCGCGGCGCTTCGTGGCCGTGGTGCCCGATGCCGTGACCTAAGTGATGCCAGAAGCTCTGTTCGCCCCAAGCCGGCTCATCGAGGAACGCCTTGATCTCGAAGTACAGCGCGCGGGCCAAAAGGCCGGGTTTCACCTTGGCCTCCGCCGTTTTGAGGGCCGTGTGCACGCGCTCCCAGGCCTTGTATTGCAGATCGGTGGGGCTGCCCGCGGCGAACGTGCGGCAAGTGTCGCCGGCATAGATGGCGGTCTCGGGGAACAGGTCGAGAATATACAGGTCGCCGGCTTGGATTCGCCGGGGTGTGGGCGGACCGCCTCCCCGCACGCAGCGCTCGCCGGTGGCGAAATCGCCGGGAAAACTGACGGCCGTTCCCGCCTCGCGGCACAAGGCCGCGTACATGGCGTTGTAGACGTCGATTTCGGTCAGGCCCGGCGCGATGGTGGCCTTGGCGGTCGCGTACGCCACGTGGTTCAACCGCAGCGCGCGGCGAATCTCCTCGATTTCGTCCTCTTCCTTCTTTTTGCGGAGCCGGAGCACCGCGCGGTGGGCGTTCTCGATGCCCAGGCCGTCGAGCGCCGCCGCCAGTTCGAACGGCAGCCGGCCCTTCTCGGTGCCGCATACGGAAACGCCGGCGAAACGCCCCAGTGCGCCGCGCAGCAACGCCGCCGCATCCCCCGCCAAATCATCGACCACGCGGGCGGTGGAATACGTCTCTAGCGCGATGACCTCGTCGGCGGCCGCCTCGCCGGCCGCGGCGGTGATGACGAAAGAACGCCCGTCCTGGCCGAGCACAAAAACCGCGGGCGCCTCCGCGGGTCCCAACAGGCCGCTGAAATAGTAGACCGTCCGGTAGTTGGCGGTGAGGAACAAGTCCCACCGGTTCTCCTCCATCACCCGGAGGAGCCGTTGCTGCCGCGCGCGGCATCCTTGCAAAGTCAGCATAAGATTAATCAAGCCCCAGGATTTTCAACGAATCGCGGTAAAACATCGCTTCCATCTTGTCCATTTTCAGGCGCGGCAGAGCCGTGCCCTCAAGCATATTGTTGAGGCTGCGCATGCCCTCCAGCGAAGCGTCTACCGTCGTGAACGGGTAGTCGCTGCCGAACAACACCTTGTCCCAAACCCCGTATTCCTGCACGAGCATCAGGGAATGGTACAGTTGGAACGGGCGGTAGTGCAGCGCCGAGCAATCCGCGTAAACATTGGGATGCTTGCGGATGGTTACCACGCACTCGCCCTCGTAGGGATGGGCGAGGTGGGCCAGAATCAGGCGCACTTCCGGCCAGCGCGCCGCCACATCGTCCAGCAGGCGCGGCAGCGTGCATGCAAGCGGGGCCTTGTCGATGAAGGTGGTGCCCGTGTGCAACAACACAGGAAGGTTGTGTTTCGTGGCATACGCCCAGAGGAAATCCAGCTCGGGCTGGTTGGGCTTGAAGCCGGCGTACATGGGAAGAAGTTTGATCCCCTTGCACTTCAGGTCCTGGTGCCCCTCGATCAGCTCGTCATGCCAGCCGCGCTGGGTGGGGTCGACCGAGAGGAACGGAATCAGTTTGCCGGGATGCTCGGAGGCGTAGGCGACGACGTCCCGGTCGGGCACCCACACTCCGGAAAGCCGGGCCTTGCCGCCGAACACGATGGTTTTGTCGCAACTGCGGGCGCCGGCGGCGTATTCCGCCCAGCGAACGGTCAGATCCACTTCCACGCCGGCGCGGGCGCGTTTGGATTGGGCCACGAAGTCGTCGGTGAAATGCTCCGGATAGCGGAACAGATGGGAATGCACATCGATGAGGGGCACGGATTTAAGCTATCATTCGCGAGGCGGATTCGCCAAGGCGGCGCTGGCGGGCGCCTCTCTCGAGCGTCTGGGAGGACTACCGCTGGTCGGGGAACCTTGTGAAACCCGCTTCCGGCCTGTCGCGTCTACCACCGCGCAGCCTTGACGGTCTTGAAACAAGGGCCATACAATCTAGGAAGGATTGGAAGCAGACGGCCATGAACTACCAAAGGCTCTGGATTGCCTGCCTGTCGCTTAGCCTGCTCCCCCTCCCGGTTCCCGTGTTCGGTCAAAAGAACAAGGGTGGCGACGTTGCGCCCCAGCGCGAAACCGTCGCCCGCCCCATGACCGAGAAGGAGCGCCGGAAGAGGGAGGAGAAACTCCGGAAAGAACTGGAAACGCCGTACCGCAAGTGGATGAACGAGGACGTTCATTACATCATCACCGATGAAGAGCGGCAGGCGTGGAAACGCTTGGCGACCGACGAGGAGCGGGAGCAGTTCATCGAGCAATTCTGGCTGCGCCGCGACCCCACTCCGGACAGCGCGGAAAACGAGTACAAAGAGGAGCATTACCGCCGCATCGCGTACGCCAACGAACGGTTTGCCTCCGGCATCCCGGGCTGGAAGACGGATCGCGGCAGAATTTACATTACCTTCGGTCCGCCGGACGAAATCGAGTCCCACCCCTCGGGCGGCACGTATGAGAGGCCGTTCGAAGAGGGCGGCGGCACAACCTCCACCTACCCGTTCGAGAAGTGGCGCTACCGCTGGATCGAAGGCATCGGCTCCGACATTATCATCGAGTTTGTCGATCCGACCATGACCGGCGAATACCGGATGACTATGGACCCGTCGGAAAAAGACGCCCTACTGATGGTTCCCAACGCGGGTTTGACCCTCATGGAGCAGATGGGGCTGTCGTCCAAGGTGGACCGGTTTACCCGGACCGACGGTACGCGTCTGGGCACGCCGATCGGCGGCCAACCGATGCGGATGAACCAGTTCGAACGGCTCCAGCAATACACACTGCTCCAGAAGCCCCCGCAGGTGAAATTCAAGGATCTGGAAGCGCAAGTCAACTCCACCATCAAGTTCAACATTTTGCCTTTGCAAGTGCGCGCGGACTTCTTCCCCGTGACGGAGAATTCGGTCCTGACCAACATCACGGTGCAACTGGAGAACAAGGATCTGCAATTCCAGAACAAAGACGGGGTGCAGAAAGCGGTGGTCAACATGTACGCCCGCGTCAGTTCCATGGCCCGCCGGGTGGTGACGTACTTTGAGGACACGGTTACGGTGGAAGGGCCCGAGTCGATGCTGGCCGATTTAAGCAAGAAAAGTTCCATCTATCAGAAGTCGATTCCGCTGGCCCCCGGCATGTACCGGTTGAACGTGGTGGTCAAGGATTTGGTGGGCGGGAACATGAACAACTACGAGATGGCGCTGAACGTCCCGCGCGCCGATCCGGAGAAGCTGAGCAGCAGTTCGTTGATTCTGGCGGACTTGATCGAGAAAGTGCCCACCCGCTCGATCGGGACCGGCCAGTTCGTCATCGGAAGCACGAAGGTCAGGCCCCGGGTCAACGAGACGTTCCGGCAGTCGGAGAAGATGGGGATCTACTACAAGGTGTATAACCTGACTCCGGACGAGGCAACGAAGAAGCCGAACGGCGTCATCGAGTACGAGGTGGTCAAGAACGGAAGCAACGAAAAGATCTTCGAATTCACCGAGGAGATTGCGGCGCTGCCGAATGTCTCCTCGCAGCAGGTGACTGTCGAGAAGTTGCTGCCGCTGGCGTCGCTGGAACCCGGCCAATACACGCTTCGCATGAAGGTAGTGGACAAGGTGTCCAACCAAACCTTGCATCCGTCGGCTGTTTTCACCGTACGGCCGTAGGTGTATAGTGTAGAGTCAGAGAGGCAAAGCAGCGTTTCGCCTATGAAGCGGTCCGGCGCGAGAACGGCACGAAGGGCGCGAGTGCTCTCCTGCCTCGGGCCTTGCCTGCTGGCGGCGGCATCCGTCTCTCCGGCTTTCGCGGTTACTCCTGCACAAGGCTTGACGGGGACCATCGCCGGCGTGGTGACCGATTTGACAGGCGCCCCGCAACCCGGCGCCTCCGTACTCTTGTACGACCGTTTCGAGAAGTTGCGGCGGCGGTTGCTGACCGACGATCGCGGAACCTTCCGCTTTGGAGACCTGGCGGCGGGCGTTTATTCCGTGCGGGTTTCGCTGGCCAGTTTCATGCCGGCGGTTCGCGACGGGATCCTGGTGCAGGCCGGCGCCAACAATCTGTTGACCATCACGCTGGCGTCGGTGTTCAGCACCATTGAGCTCTCCTATTCGGGCGCTGGTCCCCCTCCGGTGATGTCCGAGGAATGGAAATGGGTCCTCCGGACCGGACACTCTACCCGTCCCGTCTTGCGGCTCTTGCCGGACATCACGGCCCCCACGGCTTCCCACGCTTCCCGGCAAGTTTTCTCGGGAACCTCAGGAATGCTGAAGGTTTCGGCGGGCGAAGGAGCTTTGGTATCCAACTTTGGGAGCGAATCGGACCTGGGAACAGCCTTTGCGCTGGCCACGTCGTTGTTCGGGAAGAATCAGGTTCAACTGAGCGGCAATTTCGGATTTGCTTCCCAGTCCGGGTTGCCATCGGCGGGCTTCCGGACCAGTTTCTCGCGGTCCAGCGGCGTGCTCGGCGACGGTCTTCACCCCGAGGTCTCGTTAACGATGCGGCAACTCTTTGTGCCGGGTCGCACTGCGGGCGGACTAGCTTCTTCGGCGGTGGGACTTCCCGCTCTCCGGACGCTGTCCCTAAGCATGGATGACGGGCTGGCGCTCGGCGATCACCTGCGGCTGGATTACGGCTTCTCGCTGGACTCGGTTTCCTTCTTCGACCGGCTGAATTACCTGAGCCCCTATGCCAAGCTGAGCTATGGACTGTCTCCCAGCGCGACGCTGGAGGTGGCGTATCACAGCGGCGTGCCCCGGTCCGACGTGATGACGGGTGAGACGCTGAATGCTCCTTTACAGTCGGAGCTGAATTCCTTGGCGATGTTCCCGCGCGTTTCCCTGAGGCAGGGCAGAGCCACCGTACAGCGTTCAGGTAATCTGGAAGTCGGCCTGCGCAGGACGGCCGGGAGCAGGACCTACCGGGTGGCGGTTTTCCGCGAGAACGTGCGTAACGCGGGTTTGAGCGCCTCCGGGGCGGGCGCGTTCCTGGCGTCTGGCGATGTGCTGCCGGACCTGTTTACCAATGCCAGCGTCTTCAATGTCGGCGGTTATACGAGCGCCGGCTATCTTGCTTCCGTCACCCAGAAGGCGGGAGACCACCTGGAATTGACGGTGATGTATGGCTCCGGCGGGGCCTTGGTGGCGGACCGGGTGGCAGGCTCCACCGGGACGGCTGAAGAGCTGCGTTCCATGATCCGCCAGGGACGGAGACAGTCGGTGACGGCCCAAGTCTCCGCCACCCTGCCCCGGGCCCGCACTCTGGTGGTTGGCGGCTATCAGTGGGCGGATCGCCGGGTGGCCACACCGCCGCATTTTTACGTTACCCAGCGGCTGCGCACCGAGCCCGGTCTGAACATTTCGGTTCGCCAACCGGTTCCTACCGGGCCGCTGTTCCCCGTGCAAATGGAGGTCACCGCCGACCTGCGTAACCTGCTCGAGCAAGGCTACCTGCCTTTTCAGTTCTCGAACGGCAACCAGGTCGTGCTGATGAATACGCCCCGCTCAGTGCGAGGTGGGCTTAGTTTTATTTTCTGAGTAGCCCTCAGCGTTTCTGCACCCAGATCGAGGTTCCCCCTAATTGCGCTGTCCGCTCGAAATGAGGGGCAAGGGGTAGAAAGCCTCGTCTTTTCAAGACACCGTCCAGCCCTCCGTCCCGTTCGTGGGCGACCACTACCCACCGCGCCGCTTGATCGCGGAGGATCAAGTCGCCGGGAAGACCTGCCTTGCTGAGATAGTATTGGACCACCCAGTTCGCAGGCGGCACCGCGAGGACGGCATCTCCTGGTTCAAGGATCCCGAGCAAATGGTGCGCCGCCGCTGCGGCGCCGGTGGGATTGCCCGCCTCATCCCAAGCCATCAAATGCCCTGGCCGGGCCAAGTGCAGCATTTGGATACTGGCCAGTACAACTACCGGTAGGGCTGACCAGCGCGCCGGCGCTGACCGCCATAGCTCTCTGAGCCCTGCCGCCGCCGTCACCAGCAGGACAGGCAGCAGGAACAGCCAGACGCGAGGGAAGGGGGCCACCCGCTGCACTGCCGCGATCGCTAGGCCCGCTCCCGTCAGGCATAGGGGCAGAGACTTCCAACTCCCCGCCGTTCCCCGCCGGAGGAGAGCCAGCAGAAAGCCCGCGGTCAGCAGCCACTCCGTTCCGGGCGGCCAATCCCGATGCCAAGTCTGCCAGGTTTCCGCGCTCATGGTCCAGAACTCCCGCGCCCAGGCGGAGGAAGGCAAGGGCTCGATCCACCGGTTCCGGAGGATCCGGACCGGTCCGCTCGCCACCAGGATGGGCAGGTAGAGGATCAGAACCCCGCCTGCGGTCAGCAACCAGGCTCGCATCAGGTCGGCCCAGCGCTCCCGGCCCGCCGCCAGCAGCAGCCACAGCGCGAATCCCACTGCGGGATACAACATCGTGGGCAACGCGAAGAAGCCCAGCGCCATGGCCGCGGCGTGGACCACCCACCAGAACGTGTTGCCGCGAAGCGCGAGAATGGCCGCCGTCATGGCGACCAGCAGCAGCAGGGCCTGGACCGCATAACCGCGAGCTAACACGGAATACACCGCCAGCAGGGAACTGGAAGCGGCGGCGGCCGCCGCCCAGAGCGCAGCGGCGGGACATCCCACCCACACCCTTGAGAACCAATAGACCGCCGCGGGCAGCAGCGCGCCCGCCGCGAGGGACCCTAACCGGAGAGCCCACTCCTGATTCCCAAAGGCCAACAGCCCGAGCCGCATCAACAGGGAATTCAGCGGGTGGTTATTGGTGTCTGCGTACACGAACACGCCCCGGAACAGGCCGGGCTTCACATACTTCAAGAATGTGTACCCTTCATCGCAGCGGAAGGGATCGGCCAAGTGCGCAGCCCGCAGCGCCGTTCCCAGCACGCAGAGCACCGCCAAGGCCGCCAGCCACGGCCATTCCTGCCGCCAGTCCGCCCAGGCTGGCTTCCGGCAGCGCGCGCCAAACGGCTGCCAGAACGAAGCGAGGCGCTCCCGCAGCATCCCTCCGAGCACCGCCAAGCCCGCTAGTAGCAGCCCGTAAACTCGCAGGCGGAACGCCGCCAGTTCGAAGAACTCCTCACTCATCAGGCGGGCGAAGACCCGGTAAGGCAGGAGGGACGCAAAAAGCATGGCAAGCGCCAGAAGCCCTGCGGCAGCCACCGCGCCGCGAACCCAGACCGACGTCCTCGCCATGCGGGAAAACCCGAGTATAGCGCTCCCTGCCCGCCCCTTTTCTTTTTGCCCGCGCCGTCTCCAGCGCTCTTCGCCGCCAATTAAAGGCCGTCCTGATCTTGGCCGATGTTATGTTCGAGGTCACCCGCGGGGCGGCGGACGGCCGCCCCGCCTGCCGGTTCGAGGCCAGCCGGCGCTTCCGATTCCATGCTTTTCAATAGCCTGATCTTCCTCTACTTCTTCCTCCCCATCACCTACCTGGTGTTCTGGCGGCTGCGCACCCGGCAACAGCGCTATGTCTGGCTTACGGTCACAGGCTACGTGTTTTATTCGTTCTGGAACTACAGATTTTGCAGCCTGATGGCGATCTCCACGCTGGTCAGCTACTTCGCGGGGCTTGGCTTCCTGCGCTGGACGGAACCGCGCCAGCGCAGACTCTGCCTAATCCTTCCCATCGTTTTCGACCTGCTTCTGCTCGGCTTTTTTAAGTACGCCAATTTCCTGCTGGAGACCTTCAATCAAGTGGTCCGGGTTTTCCAGGGCAGCACGCAGGTCCCGCTGCCGGACATAGTGCTGCCCATTGGGATCTCGTTCTACACGTTCCACACCATCACCTACATCGTGGACGCCTATCGCGGCGTGATCACGCCGACCCGGAACTTCTTTGAGTTTTCTTGTTACGTGTCCCTGTTCTCCCAACTGGTTGCCGGTCCGATCGTACGCTTCCGCGAGATCGAGAAAGACCTGGAGAACATTCACCAGGCTGACCGCCGGCGGGGACTGAACATTGGCTGGTCGTTTCTTGTCATCGGCATGAGCAAGAAGGTGCTGCTGGCGGATTCGATTGCGGCCATCATCAATCCCGGCCTTGCGCAATACGGCACTCTCAGCACCTGGAGCGCATGGCTCTGCGCGCTGGGCTACGCTTATCAGCTCTACTTCGACTTTTCCGGCTACAGCGACATGGCTGTGGGACTGGGTCATCTCTTTGGGCTCCGCCTGCCGCAGAATTTCCATTCGCCTTACCAGGCGCTGGACATCGCCGATTTCTGGCGCCGGTGGCACATGTCGTTGTCGCGCGTCCTGCGTGATTACTTGTATATCCCGCTGGGCGGCAACCGGGACGGAAATGTGGCGATGTATCGCAATCTGATGCTGACCATGCTGCTGGGCGGGTTGTGGCACGGCGCGGCCTGGACCTTCGTGTTCTGGGGCGGCTACCACGGCGCATTCCTGGCGGCGACAAAAATGTTCGGCGGCCACTGGGAGCGGCTTCCCGCCGCGGGCCGCCGGGCCGGAACGTTTCTACTGGTGGTGATCGGCTGGGTGTTTTTCCGCGCGGAAAGCTTCGCGATGGCTGCGTCTTTGCTCAGCGCGATGTTTTGGTGGAAGCCAGGCGTAACGCTGACGGGGGCGTCCACGCTCGTCTGCCTGCTGGCGCTGGCCGCCGTCCTCGCGCATGCCGGCCCGAATTCCTTCGAGCTCAAGCACGATTGGAAACCCGCGCCCGCGCTGGGATTCGCCACGCTGTTCGTGCTGTGCATCGCGGCGATCTACGGGGAACATCAATCCCCGTTTCTCTATTTTCAATTCTGAAGACACATGCGCGCGTTCAACCGTCCCCTCCACCCCCTGCTCCCGACAAGCCGGCATGCGGCCCTCGCCGTTCCCGGTGGCCAGCTCAGTCCACGCGAAAGGAGACAGCGCGTGAACAGCCGCGCGATTCGCCCGCTCGAACTGGGCTTTCTGTTACCCGCGCTGCTTGGGTGCTTCTTCTGCCTGGATGTCTTCAGCCGGCTGCTGCCGACCGCCTGGTTTACCTTCCGCCCACAGGAGGCGTTAGGCCGCTTTCCTGTGGGAGACGGCCCCTACTTTCCCGGGCGCACGCTTTTCATGCCCGCCACCTACGGGGACCTGGCCAATCTGGGCAACCTGCCCGCGTATCGCGAGTATCATTCCCAGACCGCCTCGAGTGACGCTTTCGGATACCGCAATCCGCCCGAACTTGTTCGCAACGGGAACGTGGAGGTCTTTCTCCTTGGGGATTCGTTTAGTCTGGGCACCAGTCTGAATGACGAGGAGACGATCTCGGCCTATCTCAACCGGGTGGGGTTCACGCGGGTTTACAACATGGCGGGCCAGGACGAAATCCGCCCCTTGCCGCAGGTGCTCGAGATGGCGCGCCGGCTGCGGTCGCCGGGCGGAATCGTCATCTATCAGCACCTGGAACGAAAGTCCACCCCGGCGGCGGAGAGCTTGCTTTGCCTTCCGGTGGCGCATGCCGGCCCCTTCCCCCGGATGCGCCGATTGCTTCGCCTCGTAGCCCGGGATCTGCGCTACTACTCGCCGGTCAAAATCATCTGCCAGCGCTTGCAGAGGGCGCTACAAAACGACAGGATCTTTCCCAACCCCTACCGCGAACACGTCGTGGTTCGGCGCCTGCGGAATGGCCGCCCGATGCTGTTCCCGGCGGCCGACGTAAATGGCGATGCGCCCCGCTCGACCGACACGAGCGGACTGATTCGCTTCGCGGCGGCCTTGCGGCCGCATGGCTTCTGTTTGGTGGTCTTGCTGGTTCCCAACAAGTACACCGTCTATGGGCCCCTGCTGGCCCAGCAGCCCACGGCGGCACCGGTCTCGCACTTGACCGATATCCAGGAGTCGCTCGAACGGGCCGGGATCACCGTGGTGAATCCCTTACCGGCCCTCCAGCAGGCCGCCCGCGAGGCTCTCGCACACGGGCGCCTAGTCTATTGGCAGGACGATACCCATTGGAATGCCGAGGGCAGCCGCCTTGCCGCCCGGCTGCTCGCTGAAAAACTGGAAGCGCCGCTGGCCCGCGCCCGCCTCGAAAACAGCAAAGGCCCGGAAGGTACTCCCTCCGGGCCCCTGTCCGTTCCAAAAGTATCGAGTCTTAGTCGGCAGTCTCCACAAACGAGCCAATAAACGAACTGCGCTTGTAGGGGCTGCTCCATTTGGTGCCCAGCCCTTCGCCCGCAAACCGGTGCGCCTCGGTCGCGGCGGGCATGGCGTGGTCGGTCTTGCTCAGCGGTTCGTACCACACTTCCTCGTTGCGGCACAGATGATCGCCCTCGTGGATGGCCCGCGTTTGAATAGTGGCCAGCGTGCCCGCCGTGAGGGTTGCTTTCATGCTGTGCATGTCGCCGTTCTCAAATGTCAGGGAAATGGGGGCCGCATCCACGCGCACGACGTCCTTCAACAGGTTGCCCGCCATTTTCTTGGCGAAACTTTGCAGAGCCAGCCGCTGTTCGGGATTCGCGCGCTCGTCCACAATCAGGACCGCCGATACCGGATTGGCCGGCTGATACACGTCACCCAAGGTCGATGCCGCCCGCACCGCCGCGACCACGCCCAGTCCATCCAGGCTGGTTCCCTGCCAAGTCCCCCGGGTGACCTTCCAGCCGAATACCGCAAGGTTCCCGATCAGTCCCGCTTCGGCGTTTGCAAAGCACGGTCCGGTAAAGACGTCAGCGGTACGAGCTTCCACGTACTCGCCATAGATCTTGCCTGAGGGAAGGCTGCCTCCAAAGGCTAAGCCGCTAATGAGAAACACCAGGAGCAACGTCTTCATTCATGCACCTCTTCGAATATTCTAACAGTGGAACCGACAAGAGCAACCCGCCCGGCTCCTCTCCGGGGCGGGTTGCTCTAACTTGTTAAGGCTATAGGGCCTTATAGCACTTCCGGGACGGGTTGCACTCGTACTCGTCCACGATGCTGCCATCCGGTCCCAGACAATTGTAAGTGTGCTGACACCAGTAGATCCGTTCGCTTTGAGGCGCCGTGGGGTCCCACTCCGCCTCAATGAACAGACCCTTCCAGCGCAGATGGTCGCAACGGCCTTGCCCGAGAATCTCCAACGCGGGTTTTTCCATAACTAGGCCCTCCCCTTCGCGGCTTCCAGCAGCGCCCGCTTGACCGCCACGCGAGCCAGTTGGACTTTGTACGCATTCTGGCTCAATGGGGTGGCGTCGGCCAGCGCGGCTTTCGCCGCCTGTTCCGCGATCTCGGCGGAGATCGTCTTGCCGGCCAGCATTTGGTCCGCCTGGGTGGCCGGCCACGGAGTCGGCGCCACGTGGCCCAGCACCACCCTCGCCGATTCCACTACCGTACCTTTCATCTTCAGGGCCACCGAAGCGGTGGCGAGCGGCCAGTCCAGCGCCTGCTTCTGCCGGACCTCGTAGGTCGCGTTGCGCATCCCGACCGGCACCACGATTTCGGTCAGGATCTCGTAAGGCATCAGCGCGGTCTCGCGCTGGCTGTCGCTTGCCGGGGTAACGAAGAAACGGGCGGCTTCCACTTCCCGGGTTCCCATTGTCGAAGCCAGCTTGATGGTCGCGCCCAAGGCCACCAAGGCAGGCCCCAGGCTCGACGGGCTGACAAAGTACGCGGGACCTCGGTTGCCCAGAATGGCGTGGTATTTGTTTTCGCCGTTGGGAACCAGGGACTGGCCGTCCTTGCCGCGCGCCAGCAGCCCATGGCCTCCGCGGAAGTACCAGCAGCGCGGCCGTTGGCACAGGTCTCCACCCACGGTTCCCATGTTCCGGATCTGCGGACTGGTGACTCCCAGCGCGGCCGTCCGCAATGCCGGAAGCGACTTGCGGATCACCGGGCTTTCGGCCAGCTCGTCCAGCGTCACCGTCGCGCCGATCCGCACCGAAGTGCCGCTGGCCTGAATCCCGCCCAGCTCTTTGATGCCCTTAATATTGACGACGCGGCGCGGCTTGTGCACCTCGTCTTTCATCAAGCTCAGCAGGTCCGTGCCGCCCGCCAGCACGTCCGCTTGGCCCCACTGCTGCCCCAACATCTTCAGCGCGTCTTGCAGCGTGGCCGGACTTGCGTATTCGAAGGCGTGCATCAGGCGTTCCTCCTTTCGAGCGCCGCCAGCACCCGCTCCGGCGTCAGCGGCACGTGACTGACCCTTACGCCGATCGCGTTCGCCACCGCATTGGCGATGGCCGTGATGCCGCCGATGGCCGGCGGTTCACCCAGCCCGATCACCCCGCGATCGTCGTACTCCTTCTCCATATTCATGTACACCACGATCTCGCCGATATCGCCGATCCCCGCCAGTTTGTAGAACTCCATGTCGGGGTTCAGCACGCGTCCGGTCTGGGCGTCCATAATCCGCTCTTCCATCAGCGCCGCGCAGATCGACATGATCACCGAACCGTACGTCTGGCTTTCGGCCGTCTTCAGGTTCACGATGGTGCCGCAGTCCTGCACCGCCACGGTCTTGATCATCCGCACCAGACCGGTTTCGGTGTCCACCTCGACCTCGGCCATCTGCACGCCGCCCACCCCGGCGGAAGTCAAGCCGCCCGGGTTTTTCGGATCATTCGCGCCCATTTCGGAGATCTTGTTCATCCCCAGCTTGGCGCAGGCCGCTTTCCAGGTCAGGTTCTTGGCGGGATTGCCCTTCACCTGAATCTTGCCATCGACGGCTTCCAGTTGCTCCTTCGGCGCCCCGAGCACCGGCGCCACGACGTCAAACAGTTTGTCCAGCGCGTGGGTCATCGACCGCCGCGTGGAGCCCGAAACGCCGCCAATGGTCGTGGATCCTCCGGAAGCGCCCGAGGGAGGATAGGCGTTCTCCCCAATCTTGACGCGAATGTCCTGGATCCGCAGGCCCAACGTCTCCGCCGCGACAATCGCGATCGCCGTACGCGTCCCGGTTCCCAAGTCCTGGCTGCCCAGTTCGATTTCCACCGTTCCATCGGCATGGATCGTGGTTCGCGCCTGGCTGGCGTGACCGCCGCCTTGCCAGGTGTGCAGCGCCAAGCCCAGTCCGCGCTTCAAGTGCGAAGAGCCCGCGTCGCCCCGCGGATGCCACTTCTTCTTCCACTCCATCAGTTCCGCGGCTTTGTCGATTTGGGACCGGTAGACTTCCGGACGCGGCGTCCAGTCCGCGTTCTTTTTGAACAACTCCACCGGATCCATCTTCAGCTTCGCGGCCAGGTCCTCTAGCGCCGCGCAGGTCAGGTAGCAGGCCTGCTGGTGATTGGGCGCCCGCCACGCGCGCGCGCCGCCAGCGTTGATCGATACCGCCGAATGGTTCTGGCGCTTGTTCGGAATGCGGGTAAACACGTACGGAATCGGCGGACTGTTGCCGCCGGTGAATCCGCCGCTGGCCCAAGTCCTCGACTCCCACACGGTGACCGTGCCGTCCTTCTTGGCGCCCAGTTTGACCACGCCGTACGCCGACGGACGGACGCCCGCGATGGTCAGCTCGGTAGCGCGGTCCAGGAACAGCTTGACCGGCGCGCCGCCGCTTGCCTTGGAAAGCCGCGCGGCTTCCACTCCCCAGCGGTCCGCGACAAACTTGCTCCCGAAGCCGCCGCCGATATGGTCCTGGTGTACGGCCACCTGCGCCGCCGGCAACTCCAGCGACTTGGCCAGGTCGCCGCCAATGCCGCTCACGTTCTGGGTCGAGGGATACAGTTCCACTTTGTCGCCCTGCCACTGGACCACGTTCCCATGCGGCTCCAGGCAGCAATGGGCGATCACCGGGATGCCGTACATCTGCTCCGAGACCACTTCCGCATTCTTGAATGCTTCGTCCGGATCGCCTTCCAGAACCTCGCCTGCCGCTTTCGCGCGCGGCCCGGCTTTTTGCAGGTCGTGCTCGTGAACCAAGTGCGGCAGCGGCTCATACTGCACCTTGATCGCCTTCACGGCGTCCCGCGCCTGTTCTTCCGTCTTTGCCGATACGGCCGCGATCTCCGCGCCCGCCCATTGAATTTCTTCGCCCGCTTTGGCGATCAGACGCACCGCCGTTACGCCGGGCATCCGCTCGGCCGCGCTCGTGTCGATGCTGACCACGCGCGCGTGCGCGTGCGGACACGTCAGCAGCGCGCCATGCAGCATGCCCGGCAGATTGAGATCGGACCCATATTTCGCCTTGCCGGTGGCTTTCTCCAAGCCGTCGATCCGGTCGTGCCGCTTGCCCATCAAGCGGCGCTTTTCTTTAGGAGGCCAACTATACTCAGGCATTGCGTCCCCCTCTCGTTTTCATTTCCCGCGCGGCATCCAGCACCGCCTTGCGCACGCCCACGTAGGTGCCGCACCGGCATAGATTGCCGCCCAGCGCCTGTTCCACCTCGGCTTCCGTCCGCACGTTCGGATTCCGGTCCAGGAGGCCCTTGGCCGCCATCACGAAGCCCGGCGTGCAATAGCCGCACTGTTGCGCGTCGTGCCGTACAAACGCGGCCGCCACCGGATGGGTCCTGCCGGCTTGTCCCAGCCCTTCGATCGTTTGGATGTCCTTGCCTTGCGCGTCCACCGCCAGCACGGAGCAGGCGTAGACGACTTTGCCGTTCATGATCACGGTGCAGGCGCCGCACGTGCCGCGGTCGCAGACGCGCTTGGCGCCGGTCATATCGAGATGATTGCGGAGCGCATCGAGCAGCGTGACCCGCGGCTCCACGGTTACGTTCTTCGTCTGGCCGTTGATCTTCAGCGTGACCGGCACGGGTCCCGGGCCCAGCGTCCCGGTGGACTGCGCCGCTGCCGGCACGGATGCCGATACCAGCCCAAGCGCCCCGCCGCCGACTCCGACGCCCCGGATGAACCCGCGCCGCGAGACAGACCCTTTGCGCTGCGGCGGGTCTTTCTTAGATCTCACCAGACACCTCCCTCTTCCTGCGTCAATCGATAGAATCCGAGCGCAGGGATCTTGAGTGTTGAATCGCCTAAAGTATACCACAGAGCTTCGGAAATTCAATCCGCCCGGCGGAAGGCGCGGCGTGCGCGGCGGGATCAGCGCGGCCGTGCTCTTACCGTGACCGCTCGGAGCGCGTCTCGCAAAAAGAAAAGCCGCGCCGGACGGCCTCTGGCAGCGCCGTCCGGCGTGGCGCGGAGGAGCCGCAGGGTGCTCAGAACAACATTTTCAAGGCGAACTGGATCTCCCGCGGCGGGCCCGCGCTAAAGATCCGCCCTACCGTGCCCGGCACCGAGATGTTGGCGGACGGATTGCCGAAGTTGGCATGGTTGGGCATGTTGAAGAACTCGGCGCGGAACTGCATCCGGGCGCGCTCCCTGATGGTGAAGTCCTTCAGCACGCTGACGTCGAAGACGATGTCGCCCGGACCGAAGAGCATGTTGCGCGACCCATTGCCCCAGGTAAATGGCGCGGGCACGGCGAACGCGGTGGGGTCGAACCAGCGGTAGATAGACCGCTCCGACCGCGAGAGCCGGGGATCGCGCAGGGCGTCCGCGCGCCCGCCGAGCCACCCGGCCAGCGTCGCGTTGAACGGCACCGAAAACGGCGTCCCGGTGCGCAGAAAGGTGATGCCGCCGACCTGCCATCCTCCGACGATCTGGCCGGCCACGCCTCGCACGTTGGCAAAGCGCTTACCAGGACCGAACGGCAGTTCGTAGTTGTACGCCGCGCTGAAAATATGCCGGCGCACCTGTTCCGAATTCCCGCGGTCGGCGCGCGCGTTGTACGGATTCTGTGGCCCGCCGACGATCGGCACGTTGTCCAGCCCGCGGTTCCAGGCGTACTCGAGCTGGAACGTCAAGCCGTAGTTGTACCTTTGAATCGCCTCCAATTGGAGTTGATGGAAGTTCGAATCTCCGCCGCTGGCCAGCACGGAAACGCCCGCCCAGGGTTGATATGGCCGGCGGGGCTGGATCAGGCCCGGCTGCTGTTCCCGAGGCAAGTTGATTTCCGCCTGATAGTAAGGCAGGTGCGTGGACTTGTTCCCCACGTACGAGGCGCGGACGCCAAGCCGGGGCAACACTTCGCGCTCCAGCGTAAAGTTCCACTGGTAGGACTCGGCATTGCGGAGATTGCGTTCCACGGCGAAGATGCTGGGATTCGGCGACACGGCGCCGCCGCCGGGGAATGGCTGAGCGAGGGTCAGCGAAGGTGTGCGTCCAGGCGCGGCCTCGAACGTTTCCGCCAGCAGGAACGGCGGATTGCTCAACCCCAGTTGCAAGTGGCCGATAAAGACCGGGATGAAGTTGTAGTAGGCGCCAAGCCCAGCCCGCACTACCGTCCGGTTGTCGCGGAAGGGCCGGAACGCAATTCCGATCCGCGGCCCGATGTTGTTCTTGTCGGTCAGCAGCAGGTTGGAAGGCAGCCCCGCGTCCTTAGCCAGCCTGATTCCGTAAGCGTCGATCAGCCGCGGTAATGCGAAGGAAGGAAACTGGTCCGCGCCTAGGTAAAGGCGGCTGGAAGCGAAATCCAGATTGGCCATGCCTTGGTCGCGCTCCTTCCAGGCGGTCTGCACCATGTAGCGCACGCCGTAGCTCAGGGTGAGCCGGGGCGTCACTTGAAAGTCGTCCTGAAAGTACGCGCTGTAGCGGGTGCAGTACAGCCCCAGCGGCGGACTACTGGTGGAGCGGTAGGTGAAATAGGGATAGCCAAGCAGGAAGTCCGCAAAGGCATGGCCCGGTTGCGCGGCCACCGCGGGGTTGTGGTTGGTGTAGCGGCCGTCGAAGCTGAACCGGCCGAGGCTTGCTTGATTGGCGGCCCACCCGCCCAGTCCGGGAGTCGCCGGAAATCCACCTGCACGGTGATTGGAAAAGTCAAACCCGGTCTTGAAGGTGTGCTTGCCCCGAATCAACGTAAGGTTGTTGATGTACTGCGGCGAACGGCGCGGGTTGGCGCCTTCCGGTCCTACGCCGTAGTCTCCGATATTGACGTGCCCGGAGATGTTCACGTGCGGCAGCCCGCCGTACGGCACCGGGTACAACCCCGGAAACAGGGTCCGCGGATCGAAGTCGCGGTTCATCCCCAGCCGGTAGTTGATCTGGCGGAGAAAGCCCACCCGGAACTCATTCAGCGTGGTCGGACTGAACTGGCGCATGTAGGTCAGGTTCGCGCTTTGCACCGAAAACCCGCCGCTGGCCCACGAACCGTAACGCGGCGGATAGGCCTGCGCCACCGTGTAGGGATCGCCCTTGGAATAATTCAGGTTCACCCACAACGTGTCGGCGTCGGAAAACCGGTGGTCGATCCGCACGGAGTAGCGATTGATGTCCGAGGTGTTCTTGTTGTTGAAGACGAAGTTGGCCAGCGTCCCCGCCGGCCCGGTTCCCGGTTGGTTGGGCAAGGAGACCCAATCGATCAGCGCCTTGGACCGGGGATCGATCCGGTTGGCCGGTACGAGATTATTCGGGAACGGCGTTCCGCTCAACGGATCGATGATCGTGGGTAGCCCGGTAAAGTCGCCGTTGCGCATCGCCTGCGTCGCCACGCTCAGCGTGTACGTCGGCGAGGTCCGCTCCCGCAGGCCTTCGTAGCTGGTGAAGAAAAACGTCCGGTTCTTGACGATCGGTCCCCCCACGGTATAGCCGAACTCGTTCCGGTTGAACGGCGGCTTCGGCAGACCCGTGGCGAAAAAGTTCCGCGCGGCGTACTCGCGGTTGCGGTTAAACCAGAACACCGATCCATGAAACTCATTCGTGCCGGACTTGGTGACGACGGTGGCGGAAACCGATCCCTCGAACTCCGCCTTCTGATTGTTGCTGTCCAGCTTGAACTCGCTCACTGCGTCGATCGAAGGGAAATTCGACAGACCGTGGCGGAAAGAATAGGTGCCCCCGCCATTGCCGGTGTCGTTGTAGGTGATCCCGTCCACGTTGAACTGGATCCCGCCCCAGTAGCCGCTCCCTGCCACGCGCGGATTGGCGGCGCTGTCGGTGGTGACGCCAGCCGAAATCCGGATCAGACGGTCCAGGCTGCGGCCGTTCAGGGGAATCGCGGTGATCACTTTCGATTCCAAAATGTTGCCGATGGTCGCGTTTTCCGAGTTGATCACGGGCGCCGTGGCTTGCACCTCGACCGTTTGCGTAACCGCGCCGGGTTCGGACGTCAGATCCACGCGAGCCGAACGGTTCGCCAGCAGGCGGATCCCCTTCGCCGCCGCCTGCTTGAATCCCTGCAACTCCGCCGTCACCGTGTAACTGCCCGGCGATAGATTGGGCACGACGTAGTCGCCGGACTCGTCCGTCCGGGTCTTGAAGACGATGCCGGTCTCTTCATTGGTGGCGGTGATCTCCGCGCCTACAATGGCCCCGCCGGTCGAGTCCCGGACCGAACCAAGGATGACGCCGGTAATGCTCTGGGCTCCCGCCTGCCCCGCGGCAAGCAAAACCACGATCAGCGCGGCCCAAAGCGCATGCATACGAAAGTTCTTCCTGTTCATGTAGCCTCCCAAGCACCGAACTTTTCGTGTCCCCTTCTTGGTGAGACAACAACCCTGAGTTTCGGTGAAATATTCATACCTCCGGCCTTCGTGGATGTCAATCCGAAGTTGGCCTGGCGCTCACGCGGGCGGACGGAGGTGTTGCCTGGCAAACCGGGCCGATTGGGCAGGGCGGGGTGGAATGGCGGGAATGCGAGCCCGAATTCAGGGCTTTCGCCGCTTGATGGTGCAGCCGTAGACTTTCGTTTCGGGCGTCTCTACCGGATCGCCAGCCAACACCGCGGCGAGCGCCTCGCGCAACCATTGACGCCGCACGCGCGCGGGATTCTCCGCGTCGTCGATCCTGCCGCGGTAACGCACCTGCCCTGCGCTGTCCAGCACCAATGCGGCGGGGGTTACGTTCACTCCCAACCGCTCAGCGAGGACGCCCCCGGGATCCCGGAGGACGGGGAACGAGAAGCGCGATTTCCGGGCGTGCTCCCGCACTTCGTCATCCGGCTCGGTGCTGTTGGGATTGGCGGCGAGAAAGCGGACCCCCCGCGGCGCGAACTCCCGGTAGAGGGTTTCCAAACGAGCGTGATAGCGATTCGACAGCGAGCAGCGCGCGGAGATGAAGACGACAACGTGCGGGACGCCGGCCAAGTCCAGGGCCAGCGGATGTCCCTCGAGGTCCGCCAGACGGATCTCGATTCCGCACAGCGCCGCGGCGGAGAACAGGGTCAGCGTTGCGGCGCGGATGCCCCGCCGCGCCGCGGGCGCCGCGCTCACTTCTTCTCCAGCTTCAGGTTGACGACTGGCCGCTTGCGGGAATCGAATGAGCTGATGGTCCGCTGCGGGCTGGACATGCCCTGGTGATCGGCCTTTACTATATAATCCGTGTCCGGGTCCAGCCCGCTGAAAAAGTACGAGCCGTCCTCCTTGGTGATGAACGACCGCACTTGCAGCGTCTTGCTGTTCTTCAGTTGCACAATCGCGCCGGCCACCGCGGCGTCGTTCGGGTCCAGCACCACTCCGCTCAGCGTACGATTCTTTTCTTCCGCCTCTTTTTTCTTGCCTTGGGCCAGCGCCACCCCGGCGCAACTCCACAGCAGCGCCACCGCGGCCGCGAGCACGGCCCCTGCCCTTAGCCGGTTGGAGATCATTGCTGTTCCTCCTCCCATGATGGACGCGCCTCCCTGCTGTCCCGATTCAATTCGCGCGCGGGGGGAGCTACCGCCAGTCGTCATCCTCGTCTTCGTCCTCCTCGAGTTCTCCCTCCTCTTCGTCTTCCTCAAGAAACTCGTCCTCTTCTTCCTCCTCCTCGTCTTCGTAAAGCTCTACTTCCAGCGGGTCCAGGCTCACCACCTGGAGTTCGGCGCCGCACTCGTCGCAACTGATCACGTCGCCTTCATCAACATCGTCCGGATCGAGGTCAATGGCAGCGTCGCACTCGGGACACTGAATCATAAAGGGCAATCTCCAAATCCAGTATTACCGCAAGACCGAAGGCTAGTGTACCAGGATCGCGCGCGAGTTCAACCCGCGCGCCGCCCGCGGTTAGCGGCCCGCCTCCCGGCTCCTTTATCATGCGGAAAGGGGCGTCGCCGGCGTCCCGGGAGCGCAACGCTGTGAGCCATTATTTTGAAGACCTGCCCGTAGGCTACGAGCACGTGACGCGCGGCCGCACCATCACCGAAACCGACGTCGTCAACTTCGCCGGCCTTTCGGGAGATTACAACGAAATCCATACGAACGACGAGTACGCCCGGCAAACCCGCTTCGGCCGCCGCGTGGTGCACGGGATGCTGACGTTGTCGATCTCGAGCGGCCTCTCGGTGCGCACCAATCTGCTGCTGGATTCCATCATCGCCTTCTACGGCATCGACAAGCTGCGTTTTCAGAAGCCGGTCTTTGCGGGCGACACGATTCACGTGCGCAAGCGGGTCATCGAGGCGGTGGCCAAAGGCGCAGAGATGGGGCTGGTAACGTTCGAGGCGAAAGTGGTGAACCAGCGGGGCGAAACCGTGCTCTCCTATCACGAAAAACTGGTGGTCAAGCAGCGCGGCGCCGCGCCCGGCGCCTGACGGCGCGGTCTAGCGGACCGTCGCCATGACGCCGGTCGCAGCCAGGGTTTGGGCCGTGTCGGCGCCGCCGCGCGGGCGTGATACGATCTCGGCCATGGTTTTCCGCTTACTGGTAACGGGCGCCGCCTGTCTGGCCGTCACCGGGGCGCAGCCGCAGCCTTCCGGCGACCCCGCGTTCCTCCCGCCAGGGGCGCGGCTGGAACAGATTTTCTCGGGCGGCGTCCTGACCGAGGGGGTGGCCTCCGCGCCCGACGGGACCGTTTATTTCAGCAACATCACGTTCACCGCGGTCTCCAACCTGGAGGCCGGACACATCATGAAGTTCGATCCCCGCACGAAAGAGGTGACCGTGTACCGCTCGCCCAGCGGCATGTCGAACGGAATCAAGTTCGACGCGCAGGGGCGTATGGTGGTGGCCGAAGGCGCGGACTACGGGGGACGGCGCGTCACCCGCACCGATCTGAAGACCGGCAAGTCCGAAATCCTGGCCGGCCTGTTCGAGGGGCGTCCGTTCAACTCACCGAACGACCTCACGATCGATGAGCAGGGCCGCATTTATTTCAGCGACCCCCGCTACCTGGGCCACGAGCCTGTCGAGCAGCCGCTGATGGCGGTCTACCGGATCGATCCCGACCGCAAAGTCCACCGGATCATCACTGACGCGGGCAAGCCCAACGGCGTCTGCGTCTCGCCCGATCAGCGTACGCTGTATGTCGTCTCCAACGACAACGGCACCACGGACATGTTTCGCCTGCCGGCGGGCACTCCCACGGCCAGGGGCCGGATGAACCTGATGGCGTACGACCTCCACCCCGACGGGACCGCGCGCTTTCGGAAGGTGCTGGTGGACTACGCGCCCGAGGACGGGCCGGACGGTTTGGTGGCGGACGTGGAAGGCAACTTATACGTCGCGGTGCGGCGGGCGAGCAGACCGGGAATTTGCATCTACTCGCCCGACGGACGCGAACAAGGCTACATCCCGACGCCGAACCTGCCTACCAACGTCGGCTTCGGCCGCGGCGCGGAAGCAAACGTCCTGTACATCACCGAGGGCGGAAACGTGCACCGGATCCGCCTTCGCAAGAACGGCTATCACCTGCCGGCTAAGCCGTGAATTCTGCCGCCTTGCCGGTTCATGCGCCGGCGCATACCAGGTCGAGGCCGTCTTCGAAGGCCTCCAGGTGATTCAGAGATCCGGCCAACAGGTTGGAGAAGACGGTCTTGACGTCGCGCTGTCCGGCTGCCTGGATCGCGGTTTCCAAATCCGCGATATCCTGCTTCTCGATGAGGACTCCTACTTCCAGGGCATCCTGGAGAGAAGACTCTCCTTTGGCGACCAAACGCGCGTAGAGTGCCGCCAGTTCGGCGTTGGCGAAACTCCCTTCGGCCAGTCCCCCAGCCGGGTCCTGAACCTTATAGCGAGTAATCAGGTTGCCGACCGCGGCGAAGTGCCGCTCTTCGCTCTGGGCGATGTTCTGGAAAATCCGCGCCTTCCACCGGGTATACAGGCGCATGTAGACGTCGCGGGCGAATTTCTCTTCCTCGCGCATCCAGAGGATCCATTTGACTTCTTCTTGGGTCAGGGGTTCAACCAGAGAGCAGCAGTTCGGGTTCGTTGGCTGGCGGTTCTGCGCGTTTCCAGGCGCCGCGAAGGCAGCCAGCACGCCGCCAAGAAGAGTCAGGCCTTGCCGCCGGTTGAGAGCGTTGCTTGTCGTGGTCATCGTGGGTGGCGCCTCCTCGCTTGGGCAGGGGGCCGCCTAGCGGCGGCCCTTCCGTTGACCTGCTCCTGTTCCGCCGCCCGTGCCCGGAGGATGGAGCGGCCCGGAACCATCGCGCGGTCCCATCTTCTTGCCCTTCTGCTGGCCTTGCTTCTGGCTGTTCCCTGCTCCGTAGGGAGGGGTGGTTTGTCCAAGGGCCAGCAGGTTGCCGGCCACCAAGAGAGTCAGGGCAGTAACTGCGATTCTAAGTGATCTCATTCACGAGGTCTCCTATGATGGTTTGTCAACTCCTATGATGGTTTGTCAACTCCTATGATGGTTTGTCAACTCCTCCTATG
>Ga0272446_1001353_pt1 | contig 35637 bp, 29 predicted proteins | sample YNPCB0061_FD_194587 | JGI IMG/M metagenome (GOLD analysis project Ga0272446, IMG submission 194587) | Hot spring microbial mat communities from Yellowstone National Park, WY, United States - YNP-CB-006-1 | ecosystem: Environmental > Aquatic > Thermal springs > Hot (42-90C) > Sediment | place...
AAGGCCATTAAAACCTGAAAAACAATAAGGGAATGACCTAAAAAGCGGCTTGTTCTCATTCACTGCCTAAGCATCTTAGCTACAGGCGGCTTTTGGTGATGCCCGATGCGTTTTTAGAGGGGGCCTACAGAGATTGAAGCTGCTCTCGGGGAAACGTTGTGGACTCTTGCCTACCGCGAGACTGGACTACCCGTGGCTATTGTCCGCCGCTTTTGGTACAACGCCACTCCTGGAATTGTTCAAGCCCTCCTAAAGGGTGGGGTTGTCCAACATTCTCCCTAACAAACTGCTCAATTCTGCAAATACGCTCACATTCGCACCTCACTCACTATCACGTCATCAAAGTAAAGGGTCGCTTCCCCCTTGTTGGGACCGCCCGTCACCCAGTCCGTATAATTGCCAATTCCAAAGCGAACAGTTTGGTCAGGCGGAAGCATGGTGCGGATGTTGTTCTTACTAAAGATCAATGTTCCGTTCAACCACACCTTCACTTCCCCATCGTAGTTGGTCGATTTTTTGTAATAGGCTTCGATGTGGTTCCAATCGTTGATTTTAAGAGGCTTCAGAGGATTGGCATAAATGTATTGACTTGTGTAGCTCGATGAATTGTTGTTCGGATAATCCTTAATCACCAAACCTAGGTACAACTGATTGTCTTTGTTGTACAGATCCAGCGCTACCACAGGGTGCGAACCGGCATTGTTACTTGACTTAAATTGAAAGATGTTCCACCAGCCGCCGTCATTATTGGGATCGTTCTTGGGGTCTTTTTTAGGGCTGTAAGGATACAAAACCAGCATAAAAGTGCTGTAGTAAGCCTCGGTAGGAAAGTACTGCCCCCCTTGGTACCAAGGCTTGTTCGTCCAACGCAAAAACCTTATTGCCTTGGGAGAGCCTGGTGAAACGGCCTTAAAAATGGTAGCGTACGCGGCTCGTCGTCCTGTATGAACGAGGGCGTTTTCAATCCCATAGGCCACATTGTTAACATCGGTGTTGAAGATTCCGCCACCCGCATTTGCATCATTCGGGCCCATTCCCTCCCACTTGGTGAACGAACCATCCTCAAAATCGCATAACCAAAGCACCTTGCTTTGTGCCGCACTCGGAAGTTTTTCAATGAAGGTTAAGTTGGGTTCAAGGGTCGTGATGCAGCTGGCTAAAACAAGTGACATCAAAAAAAAATGCAAAAGGCGCATTGGAACTCCTTGCATAAATTATAACTTCAAAATCCATTCTTGAAAGCTTATTGAATTGATATTGCCTCATAAATTTTTCTGGCCTTTGCCGAATACCGTTCATATTAGGGTCAAAACCGATAAAACGAGTACAATTAAATCGCACGGCTCATTTCAACGCTCCCTAGACCTTTTTCCCAAAATCGGATATGATCATTTCAATCATTTTCATCCAATTGGAGTCACCTTCATGCCAATTTTCCTGGTGGTTTTGGTTCTCGTGGGCTGTTCATCCCTCGGCACCTTCGACAATCCCTACCCTGCCCAACTTCCTGCCAATTTCAGTTCTTGGCTAAGTCCCGCTGAGGTCCAATTTCACTCCCGTCAGGAACTTTTTCGTGCCCCCACGGGACCTCTTGCCCTGGGTGAGGGTGTTCGCTGGCGCCTCAAAACCCGAACCGGAAAGGTTCAAAGGGTAGTTTTGGTCTTACAGGAGCAATTCATCGAAGGCAATCAATCCAGCATTTTTTGGTCTGACCTTGAGGAACTTGAAATGTCTAAGTCCCAGGAACCTGGCTGGGATGTTTGGGATGCGTCTTACCAGCCCGTTTCGGCGGCCACCCTGGGTTATTTTTTCCGTCTTGAGAATGGCAGTCAAAGTATCTGGCTTTCCAATAACGACCGCAAAATCGCGGTTCCCTGGGTCAACATTGTAGGAACCGGTGGTCTAGGGCGGCTTTCCACGCTTGAGGGGGTGATTCCTTTTGGGTTAACTGTTTACCTGCCTCAGGTCACCCAAGGACCTCCCCAAGACGTTGTTTACTACTATATTTTTCCTGACCGATTTCGAAATGGCAACGCTGCTAACGATCCCGCACCGGGCATCCGACGTTTTTATGGCGATTTACCGATTGAGTTTCATGCGTTTTGGAATGACCCCGAACCCTTCAAGCCCAATGATGGTCGAAGTGATAACATTTGGAACAACGACTTTTACGGTGGCGATCTTGATGGCATCATCCAAAAGCTTGACCACATCGCCTCGTTAGGAACCACCGTCATTTATCTTACCCCTATTTTTCATGCAATGTCGAACCATAAATACGATACTGCCGATTACCTAACCGTTGACCCAATGTTCGGCAACCTTGAGACCTTCAAAAAGTTGGTTCAAGAAGCACAGAAGCGGGGAATGGGCGTAATGCTCGATGCCTCACTCAATCATAGTGGTGCCGATAGCATCTACTTTGATCGGTATGGCAAGTGGCCAGGCTTGGGCGCCTTTGAAAAAGAACAAATTCAACCTGACAGCCCCTACTACGATTGGTATGAATTCATTCCCGGCGCCCGCACTGCGGATCAAAGGTACAAGCAGTGGGCCGACCCAAGCCTGGCCGAACTCAAAGAATCCGAAGGCTGGAAAGACTTTGCCTTTCGCCAGTCTAACTCGGTGAGTCAGTTTTGGCTTCGGACGGGAGCTGTGGGTTGGCGCATGGACGTGACGCCTTGGGTGAGCGATGAGTTCTGGACCGAGTGGCGGTCAGCCATTCGCCGCTCCTTCCCCAATGCCCTATTGATTTCTGAAACCTGGTTCGTCGCCTCCAAGTACCTCCTCGGTACCATGTTCGATGGGACGATGAACTACGTTTTTCGGAGTGCCGCATTGGAATTTGCTAAAGGAGGGGCGCCAACCCAATTCCAAGAAGCCTTTGAGATGATGATGGAACTTTATCCCCCCGAAGCGCTTCGACGCAGTATGAACCTCATTTCCAGCCACGACGTGCCTCGTGCCCTTCATCAACTGGGTTACCGCAAAAACACAGGGCAAATTCCTGCTACAGTTCGTTCACGATTTATGCTCGCAGTTGCCCTGCAATACCTCCTTCCTGGCGCCCCAACAATCTATTATGGCGATGAGGTGGGCGTGACGGGAGGCGAAGACCCCTTGAACCGCGGTCCCTTCCCTTGGCCCGACACGGGCGCTACCTACGGGGATTGGAGCCTCCTTGAGGAGTTCAGGTTATTGGCCAATTTGCGAAAAACTCACCGTGATACCTTGGTTTTTGGTTCGGTTGAATTTGTTCCCTCTCCTGGTCTTTTAACCTTTTTGCGTCGCTCACCAGCGGGAAAAATCGTAGTGGTCAGCCTCAACAATCAAGACACCCAAGGAAAGCTCGAACATCCCCTCTTTCAAGAGCCCCAAATCGTGGCACCCCTCAGCTACCGTTTTTGGGTCAAGGAGGGGCAATGACTGAGTTAGCGTTAGAGGATCCGTCCACAACCTTGATTCAAACAAGGTTGTGCATTACATTAAGCAAGAGGAATTTACCCCATGCTCACTCGAAATCTTGATAAGGCCCGCGAGGCTTGGAAGTCCAAAGACGTCGAAAAGTCAGCTCAGGCACATCTGAACGGCTCGGCCATGGAAAAACACAAATCCGGTGGTGAATCGATTAAAAGTGCGGTTTATGGGGGTTTGGATGGCACCATCACCACCTTTGCGGTGGTTGCGGGAGTAGCGGGCGCAGAACTTTCGGCGGGCGTTGCCCTCATTTTAGGCTTTGCCAACCTATTTGGCGATGGGCTCTCCATGGCCATTGGGGATTACCTCAGTACCCGTAGCGAAAAAGAATACCAAGCCGCTGAACGGCAACGTGAGGAGTGGGAAGTAGACAATTGCCCCGAGGGGGAAAAACTCGAACTCATCGAGTTGTACGAATCCAAAGGACTCTCCCACGACGATGCTGTCCAGGTTGTTAACATTTTTTCCAAGAATAAAAAGGTTTGGGTAGATGTGATGATGGTTGAAGAGTTAGGTATCTTGGAAGACAATGAACACCCCCTTAAAAGCGCCTTGGTCACGTTCACGAGTTTTGTCGCTTTTGGATTTCTCCCCCTGATTAGCTTTGTATTGGCAGAACTCATACCGGGTCTCAAAGCGCACACCTTTCCCTTGGCCGTCGGGATAACCGGCTTCACCTTGTTTTTGCTGGGTTCGCTAAAGACACGGTTCACCGACATCGCCTGGTGGAAATCGGGTTTCGAGATGCTTTTGGTGGGTGGTATTGCCGCCACGGCAGCCTATTTGATTGGGATCTTCCTCAAGGGCTTCGCATAAGCCACATTTTGGTAGGAATATGACAATTTTGCAGACTTCCCCCGTTGCAAATTAGGAGTGCCTTCGATAACATAAAGACAGAAAATAGGAGAAAACATGGCCTTTGCCCTAAACCTTTACCCGTGGATCTACCTGGCTCGTTTTGATGGTGAAAAATGGTCGGAACAATTCATTGAACAACCCCACCTCTCCCCCGAAGAAGAATCTAAATTGAGTGCCGAACAACGCAACGAGCTGATGACCAAGCGGAACAACATCCCCTTGCTTCCCCTGGTGAACTACACCACCCAGTACGGTTTAGGCTGTTTTGAGGGGCTCAAGGCCCTGCCCCAAAAAGACGGTTCGTTGAAAGTATTTCGTCCTGATCAAAATGCTGAGCGCATGCATCGTTCCATGAAGGGTCTCATGATGCCTCCCTTCCCTCAAGAGCTCTTTGTCAACGCAGTTTGCGAACTGACCAAGAAAAATGCGCAGGTAGGTTTTCGACCAAAGTACGAACAAGGTTGGGAACAAGAAAACTACCGAGACGGTCACGCCGTTTACATTCGTCCTTTTACTTATTCTGAACCCGCCATTGGGTTAGGCATCAGCAAAAACCCCTGGGTGGTCATCATTGAAACCCCAGTCAGTTCCTACTTCACCTTCCCAAACACTAAGGCCGTCACCACCCATCGTTTTCGTGCCACCCCAGGAGGAACGGGTTGGATTAAGTGCAACGCCAACTACGTCAGTGCCATCCTTGCTAAAAAAGAAGCCGAATCCCAGGGCTACATGGAAGCCATCTTCCTTGACGCCAAAACGGGCAACTACATTGAAGAAGGTAGCTCCTGCAACATCTTCTTTTACCTAAAAAACGGAAAGTTGGTGACCCCAGATCTCGGCGATACCATCCTCCCAGGAATCACTCGGGCCAGCATTATTCAATTGGCAAAGGACAAGGGACTTACCGTTGAGGAACGCCGAATCAGCATCGATGAAGCCATGTCAGAATCGGTAGAAATTTTTGTGACAGGGACAGCGGCAGGTGTCTCCCCCATTGAGAGCCTTACCCACAAAGGTAAGGTGCACGAACTACCCTTCGGTGACAAGGGTGAAGTTGCCCGCGAACTCGGCGCCTTATTGAAGGGCATTCAATATGGGGCAATCGCCGATCGGTACGGTTGGCTGTACCCCGCCAGTTAAGCCTGAATAATCGCGAGCAAACTTTCCAAGACCACTTCGGGCGCTGGTGAGGCATCAAGCCGTCTTAAAATATTCTTTTGTTGGTAATAATCAAGCAAGGGAGCAGTCTGTTCGTCGTACAAATCAAGTCGGCGAACAATGGCTTCGGGCTCATCATCGGGGCGCACCGCCACCACCCCCCCGCAAAAATCACAAACGCCCTCAACCTTGGGCGGCCGGTTTACGCGGTGATACACAGCCCCACAGTTTTTACAAACGAGACGTCCCCCTAACCGTTGTAGAAGTTCCTCTCGTGCCAAATCGAAGCTAATGACATGATCAAGTTTGCAAAAACTGGACAGAGCCTCGGCTTGTTTAACCGTACGAGGAAAACCGTCAAGGATGAATCCTTTGGCAACTTCGGGACTGTCCAGCTTCTCGCGCACAATAGCGACGGTCAATTCATCAGGTACCAACCCCCCTGTAGACACAATTTCTTGTACCTGTCGCCCTAATAGGGTTCCTTGCTTAATCGCTGCCCGAAACAAATCCCCAGTGCTGATGTGAGGAATGCCCAAACGCTCTTTTGCCAAGGTGGAGAGGGTACCCTTGCCTGCCCCCGGGGGACCCAAAAAAATCAGCCTCATGAAAACTCCTCGCCCGTATAATCGATGATAATGCCGCTCACTTCTGGCGGCTTTCGGCACTCTTCTGAACAATAATCATCGTTGCCCTCTTGAACAAGGAACCATCGGCCACAAACCTGACACCGACGGTAGGAGGCTGCACACTCCGGACTGCAAAAAACCTGTTTGCTGTCGGCGCGAAGTTCCATGTATTTACCGCATGTCATGCAAGGACGCATGATGTTTGGTTGAGGAGTACTGTCAATTTTCATCGTTTTATGATTATACTACATTATTAAGAAGGACGAAAATTTTTAAAGGAGAACTAAATGAATTTTTGGGAGAGTATTCAAGAAACCATCAACGAGGGCTTAGCGGCCAGTAAAATTTTACTTAACAACACCACCCAAACCATCAAGGATCTTGGCCAAGAAGGTGCTATACGGTTCGAGATTTTGCAACTCAAAACCCAGGCAGAAAAACTTAGCGCCAAATTGGGTGCCCTGGTGTTTCAAAACCTCAAAGAAAATAATGGCAGCCCCATCACGGGACAGGAAGACTTCATCGCCCCCCTCCTCCAAGAAATTGAACAGCTTAAGGCAAAAATCAATCAAAAAACGGAACAACTGGAAAATTTGAAAAAAAGCCGCTGATGAACTGGTCAAAGTTAGAAAGTCTCTACCAACGTCGGCAGGAAATTGAAATTTTGCTGGGCGATCCCGCTATCTCTAATGATAACATGCGGTTTCGCCAGCTTTCCCGTGAATACAACCAGCTTGAGGAAGCCGCTGAGGTTTGGTTGCGCTACAAGGCAATCGTTAACCAACTCGCAAGCGCAGAGGCGGTCCTTCAAACCGAAACCGATCCTGAGCTTCGATCCTTGGCACAGGAAGAACTGGTTAACCTGAAAAAGCAAATCAACGTCCTTGAGGAACAAGCCCAGGTAGCGCTTCTTCCTAAGGACCCCATGGATGGAAAAAACATCTTTTTGGAAATCCGTGCTGGAACCGGGGGTGATGAAGCAGCCCTTTTTGCTGCAGACCTGTTGCGCATGTACAGTCGCTTTGCGGAAAAAAAAGGCTGGAAGGTGGAGCTAAGCTCCCTATCTGAGGGCGAATTGGGCGGGGTAAAAGAAGCCGTGATTTCGATTTCAGGGAAGGACGTCTATGGGCACCTGCGTTGGGAAAGTGGGGGGCACCGTGTTCAGCGCATTCCGGTGACCGAATCTGGAGGAAGAATTCACACCAGTGCCGCAACGGTGGCGGTGCTCCCAGAGGCCGAGGAAACTGAAGTTGAAATTAACGATAAGGACCTTCGCATCGATGTTTTCCGAAGTTCTGGAAAAGGCGGCCAAAGCGTCAATACCACTGACTCAGCTGTTCGGATCACCCACCTTCCGACTGGCTTGGTGGTGAGCTGCCAAGATGAACGCTCGCAGTTAAAGAACAAGGAAAAGGCACTTAAAATCCTTCGCTCGCGCCTGCTTGAAATGGAAGCTCAAAAGCGGGAGGCGCAACTTGCCCAGGAACGCAAAAACCAAGTGGGAAGTGGGGACCGAAACGACCGTATCCGAACCTATAACTTTCCTCAAAACCGAGTTACCGATCACCAAATCAACTTTACCTCCTACAACCTTGATAAGGTCATGGACGGCGAGCTTGACGAAATCATCACCCAGCTTCGGGTTCATGCTCAAACCGAGGCGCTCAAGGGGCTTACCAACGAAAGCCTCACATGAACAGGGTATTATCAAAAATCCTCCACGAGGGTAGCGCTCAATTAACTCGAAAGAAAATCGAGTCTTCAAATCTTGATGCCCAAATTTTATTAGCCCATGTGTTAGGCCTTAATCGACTCCAACTCTTCACCACCGATGTAGAACCAACTCATGAACAAATTGTTCATTATCAAGATCTTTTGGCACAACGTATGACAGGCTGCCCTGTCGCCTACATAGTTGGTTACCGTCATTTTTGGAAAAGTCACTTTAAGTGTGATCCTCGTGCCCTCATCCCCCGTCCTGAGACCGAATTTTTAGTGGCAAAAGCGAGTGAATTAAGCAAAATTTTACACTTAGACCGTTCTAGGGCTTTCCAAGTTTTAGACCTTTGCACGGGCACAGGTTGTGTCGGCCTTTCGTTGGCTCTCGAACACCCCACCTGGCGGATTACCCTGTCGGATGTTAGTCAAGATGCGTTGGAACTTGCCAAGGAAAATGCCAAACAACTTGGGGTCGATGCTACTTTTATCAAGTCCGATTTGTTTGAGTCAGTTGAAGGTTATTATGATTTAATTACTGCTAATCCCCCCTACTTAAATAAACGCGAAACTGAACGCTGCCTTTCCAAGGGCTGGAGAGAACCCGAAATAGCCCTGAACGGCGGACGAGGCGGAGTGCAGATCCTTAAAAGACTGATTGAAGAAGGACTTGATTATCTTTACGTTGATGGGATACTTCTCTGGGAAGCTGCTCCGCACCAACATCCTATTTTTGAAAAGTTACTACAAAAGCTAAAACTACCCCTCCTCGGCCCATGGAAGGATATGAACAATCTTGATCGGATTTGGGGCTTGCAAAAGAGGTAAAAACATTTGGTTGAGCCTCCAACCATACATCGTTACCATTTTCGCCAACCAAAACTCAATTCAGGTTGCTCTAAGCAAGGGGAAAACGAGTTAACCCCCCAAAGTAATAAATTACTAAATTATAGGTTAATTTTAGTTATGTTTTGGTAATAAAATCAAACTAGGTCTTTTCTTAAGAATTTCTTTAACCATTATTACAAATCCCAACTCGCTAAAGCCTAGTCCTAGAGTTTCCTAATTTCGTCGATTGACAACCCCGTCAGCTCAGCAATCTCAGACACGAGCATTCCCTTGGCCTTGAGACGGTGTGCCATTTCTAGCTTTTCTTCGTAACGGCCTTCTTGGCGTCCCTCTTGACGCCCTTCTTGGCGCCCTTTCTGAATACCGATTTGCTCGCCTTCTTGTTTTCCCTTGGTTTCAAAATACTCCGCAACGGTCATCGCAACCTCCTTGGCCTTGGAATTCTTGATCAACTCCTCCAAGGTCTGCTCCAAGTCCTCTTCCCCAGGAATTTCTTTGCTGCCTAAATACACTTTAATTTTATCAAACTCCTGTTCCCGGGTAAAGCCCATCCCAAGCTCCTCCAGCAACTCAACCAGCCCCTCCAATAAGTTCCGAAAATTCTGGTGGAACATTTTCATCAAGTAGGCCGCCAACACCACCTTGCGGCTGGCCTGAAGCTCTTTCGGGTCCATCACCGCCAGGTTCAAAATCTGGGTCAAAAAGGCGGGTTGGTATTGTCTTAGCTCAGCCGGAAGAGCAGGGTCAAACAAACTCCGAAACTCCGAAGACACCTCTTTCTTCTCCCCATGGTAGAACAAGAGCGGCAAAATAGGTGTGAGGGGGAGCTTCTTCTGTGCCGACCAAAGGCGCACCATGTAGCGCAGGATTTGAAGGAGGGCCAAGGGATCGTGGTAGGACTTGTGTTCCACGAGCACGTAGACCTTGGCTTCTCCAGTGGCCGTCTGAACGCTTGCGGCAAGGTCGGAGTAGTGGGCTTGCAGATCTTCGTCGATGTAGGTGCCAGGCTCGATGGTTAGGGTTGAAAAATCCAGCAGGCGGGTGAGGGAAGCGGGAAACGAGGCCTTCACCAGCTCCGTCAGGTTTTCTGGATTGCCAAAGTAGGATTTGAAAAACGCATCGTGGGGGGAGTGTTCGGGGTCCACCCTGGCAGTATCGGGGAAACAGGGGGAAAAGGCAAGATGGGTTAATTTTTACCTATAAGGTCTTCTCATTTAGCTTAAGATTGTAAATAAGGGTGTTCGATACATTTTCAATCACCTTAAGCCATTTTAAAATTTACAATTTTGAAGAGAAACACTACTTGTTTAAGCTTAGTTACGACAACGTTGCAACAACCTAGAGGAATCATGGAAGAGTAACGGATAAACCGCTGTTGACACATGTTGGGATTTAGTCCAAAACATTCTCATAAAAGGTAGCCTACTTGTCACAAAACGAACTTACCATTTGTGGCCTCAACACAGTTGAAACCCTGGTTCGAATCCATCCAGAACATATTTTGAGGCTTTTCTTTACCAAAGAAACAGCTCCCCGGTTCGGCCAAGTTTGTCAGATTTTGGCCAAACAAAAAAAGGTTTATCGTCTTGTTCCGGAAGACGAACTCGAGCGTCTTTCAAAAACGCCCCACCATGGAGGCGTGGCGGCAGTTATTACTACGACGCCGTTGAGGAATCCTTCGCTGGAACTTGTCTCCACCTGGTCTTCTACCCAAAAGCTTATTCTGGCCCTGGATGGTGTGTCCAACAGCCATAACTTGGGGGCAATCGTTCGCAGCGCTGCATTTTTAGGGATTCAAATTATCCTGGTTCAAGCGCCCCCCAAAAATTCGGATTCTTTATTGACCCCTACCCTATGGCGCATTGCTGAGGGAGGAATGGAGTTCGTTCAGCTTTGGTTTGTTTCTAAGCTGGACCAATGGCTTCAACAACTTAAAACAAGTGAGTTAGCCTCCCATTTTTTGATTGTTGCCGCCGATCAAAACGCTCCCATTCCCATCCAAAAATTCAAACGTGAAAAAATCAAAACCAGGGTTCCCTTGGTGATTTTAGGCAATGAAGAAAGGGGAATTAGCAAGGCCGTTCACCGTCTTGCTGAAACACATATCCTCATTCCTGGCACCAAGCGCATTGATTCCCTCAACGTGGCCCACGCGGCAAGTATTATTATGTGGGAATTGACAAAGGCTTAAAAGGTTTTGCTGTTAGGACTTAAGGGTAAACTGGGAAAAATCAATGGATCTTCTGTTCCACCCAAAAGTATCTGCATATTCAACCCAACAAATCCTATTTCGGGTCCGCGCTCTAGTTCCTCCGGATTGGGGCCAAATCGTCGTCCCAAAGCATCTTCTACTCCCTTTGCTTCGATGATTAGCGATAATACCTCTCCAAATTTGGGATGGCTACGATCGCGACCCGCCAACGCAAAGAACTGGGCGGCTGCAAGGTTATTCATCACGCGATAATAATTTTCTGCTAATTCCTTGTCTTGATCGCGCTCCTGGGGCTGCCAATCCGAAATTCGAGACACTACCGATCGAATTTCTTTATACAGCTCTTGGTAAAGCTCCATCGCCGTGGCATAATTCCCCAAGCGGAAGAAACTGGCGGCAAGGGCGTAACGCACATTGGGGTTTTTCTTGAATTCGCGTGAGCGCTCCAAAAGGAAAAATTGGTTGAGAGCTTCTAAGAACTTATTTTGTTGGTACAATGCCACTGCCCTACGATACCGCTGAGTAGGCGTGATAGCTCCGAGGGTCATCGCACGGTCGTAGTAAGAAAGCGCAAGTCCCCATTCCCCGGCGTGCAAGAAATAGAGGTCGCCCAAATAACCGTACAATCGAGCCTGTTCAACTTCTCCACGCCAAAGGCCTAGAGCCTTTGCAGACTCAAAAAGATTTTTTGCTTCTTGAAAGGTGGACTCGGCAAGGCTTGTTCGTCCCTGCTCACGCTGAATTTCCCCAATTCGAACCAAGTTTTCAATCCGTAATGCCAAGCGTTCTGGCTTTCGTTGTTCACGTGAATCCAGTTCTCGAAAGTAAAAATCGGCGGCGGACAAAGCTTTTTGCTCTTCCGAGAATTGACCGCTGATTCGAAAATATCGAGCTAATTGAAAATGAATTTCAGGCACAGTTGCATCGGAACCATTTTGCGCATCCAGCAACCAGTCACGAAAGAGCTGTAAGTCTTGTTGACTTATTTCAGGCTCCGGATCTATTCGGGTTACCAAAAGTCTCCGACCCTGGATGGACGGCTCCTGCGGAAACCACATCGGAAAACCATCCTCAATGTAGAGCCAGCCCGTTCGGTCGCGCACAAATTCTTTATTCACAACCAAATTTCGCCCATCCAAACTGATTGTCAATACGACGGGTTGGCCAGGTGGTATGCCCACTTTGACAAGATCAGCCATGTACCAACCACCGCCCCCTTGGATAATGTCCATCCTCCGCGGATTTTCGATTGGCCCGAAGGGTTCGCGTACCAGCCCGGAACCAGTTTGATACCGTACGTAAATCTGTGGTCTAAAATCAATATCGCTTAAGGCTCGTTGGTAGTTTTGAGGATAGTAAAAGTAAATTTTGAAATCCTCCATCCCTGTGGCTTCACGTTGAGGTATGTTCTCTTCTAGGAGTTGGACAGCCCGGCCACGACCTTGTGCTGCCGTATTTCGAATTCGCGCTTCCATGTCTTGAGGTAAACTGAGCCTGGCAATACGATTGTTTTCTTGATCAAAGTGCCACCCCGCCCATTTTGCCAGCACAATGCCTGTTGGGCGCAAATTTGGCTTATCCTTAATGCTTTCTTTGAGTCGGTGCATTTCACGAAATACCGTAGCTGTATTTTGCGGGGTGAGGTCTTCTTCCATGAAGTATTCAATCCAACGGTAGGTGATAGCTGCATCCTGAGTATAAACATTGGTATAATCGGTGTATTGACGGTTTGCCTCACGCCTTAAGGCCACCTTGTCACGCGAATCAAAACGCACCAAACCGCTTCGCCGCTCATCTTGAATGGTTTTTGCCCAATCGCGATAAAGATCTCCGAGGGTCAGCATCACCTCGGCATCGTTGTTGTTGATATCTTTAACTCGAAATAAAAGTTTCTCGGCAATGAGGTAGTGCTTATCGGCACTTTTTCCATCAAAACCATTTTGCCATTCCGCCTTTGCCCATTCAATCATCCCTAAACGATGTGGGCGCATGAAGTTCATCAACTTGATTCCTTGAACTGCCGGTGGGCTCATTCCCAAACCTAAAAGATCGAAACCGCCATACCCCATCTTATCTAAGTCTTCAATCACAACGGTTGGGGCTTGGGGTTGATATTGTAAGCCAGCCCGATCAAGAGGATAAGCAGGTCTGAGAAGCTGCAAGTATTTGATGCGCGCCCCCAAGATATTTTCTTGACGCAAGTACTCTTGAGCATACCGAAGATACCAACTTGGATCGTCGTTCATTCCTAAGGCCTCAATGAAGTAGCCTTCTGACTCCGAAATTCGCCGAGCCTGAAGCTCCTCATAGCCGCGTTGAAACAACCAGTTTGCACGCAATGGACGGTAGATGAAAAACCCTAAAGCCAAAAGCACGACGCCCACCGCAGCTGACAATGCCGCAAATCGGATAAGAATGGGGACTAGGATCTCTTTTGCTTGATAAATCAAGGAACGCTGTTGTTCCTGAAATAGTTCTCCTGTTCCTTTCTCAAAACCCGGCGGTATTTCGATTTTTTTGTCGAGGATTTGTCCCACCAACTTTGCCATTGGCTTGGGCGCCAAACCGCTGACCAATTCCCGAACCAGTCGGTTCGATTGGGCGATGGGAACATCTTTTTCTCCGCTTAAAACTTCTTCGATTGCGATTTTGAGGTTGAGAGGATAACGATTTAAGTTTTCTTTTAGCTGTTCAAATTCAGATTCAGATATTTTGATGGGTTGTTCAATGGTCTCGGGGACTTGAAAAACGGCATTTGGATTGAGTACCGCCTCGTTATCAACGAATTCCTCATCGCCCCCGTAGTAACCAAAATCGTCTAAGCTAAATTCCTCAGCCTCTTTGGATTCATCAAAGGCTTCAACGTCTTTCTCTGTGGTCTCGGCCAGACCACGCATGTCCTCATCCAAATCGCCTTTGAGGAATAAATCGCCAAGGACATCCCCTTCTTTATCCCAGATATCGCTTCCTGCATGATCAATCTCGCCCATGAGATTATCCCCAGAAGCTAGGTTATCCAACGATATCCCGCCAAACGGATTGGCATCACCTTCTTCCAGGCCCTCAAGGGGTTCCGCTTCATCCACTTCTTCAGCCATGGTTGCCGTGTCTGGTGAGCCAAAATCAAAATCTGCCAACGCATCCTTGGCTTGTGAAACCTCGCCCGGTCCAGCTAAATCCTCTAGATTGAATTGGTCTGGGGATGAGGCTGGGGTTTGTTGTTCAAAAAATTTACTTGGATCAAATTGCTCAAATTTGTCGTTCGCCTTACCAGTTGGTGGACTTTGTTCGGATAAAGCTAAATCTTCAAGACCTAGAGCCTCTCCTCCAAATTCTCCCTCCTCTTGGAGGTCGGGTAAATCACCGGGTAACGACGAATCAAAACTAGATCCACCAAAATCTGGTGTCGAAGCAGCCTTCTCCTCTTCTTGGATCACGGAAGAATCTGCCTGAGCCATCTGCATTAAAAAATCATCCGTATCGATCGGTGAGGCTTGCACATCCCCGCCCATGCCCGAAATTAGGTCATCCAGGCTCATCTCTTCAGGGTTCACGCTTGGGGGGGATGAAGGACCACCACCTAGAAAATCTCCAAGTAAGTCAGGCGTTTCCTCTTCGCTGGGCTTAGATTCATCGGCAAGCGGCATTCCCCCCAAAAGTTCGGCTAGTCCGTCATCCACCATGGACTTAGGTGGTTGTATGTCTAGCGGGGGAAGTCCCTGTGCCTTGCGCTCATCGGGTTCTCCAGCCAAGGAGTAAATGCGGGACTTAAATTTGTCAATCTGTTTGATAGAAGGCATGGTTCTACCTTTATTTTATCGGAAAACCCTGACTATGTTCTCAGTGTTTTTTTCCGATAATAAAACAAATGAAATCACGTCAATGTTTAATGATAATTGGAATATTTTTTTGGGGAACAATTCTGGGAGCACAAGAGCAATTTCTCATGACCCAAGACATGCACATCAAAATATCCGAAGCGCGCACGGCAATGGCTCCCGAGCAGTGGGGTAAGTACCTTTTTTTGACCTGGCAGGCTCCCCTTGGAAGCGCACGCCCGCGTTTAGTTGCCGCTGTTTTTCGTCATGACCCCGCCAACAAGCGCCATATTTTTTCGGTTAACCGATTTGGTGTGTTCTACATCTTTTATGCCATGCCCCCGGAGCTGGTATCAACTGGGATCATCGAGTACCGCATCAACGTCGATGGTGTTTGGCTCAACGACGCCAACGTTTCTACCACAACCCGAAACGAACAGGGGGTAGTTTTTTCCAGTTTTCAAATTCCACAACCACGGCTCTTGGCTCCTACCCGAAGTCCTAACCTAGACGCCGAAGGTAACGTGATTTTCAATTATCGCTCTCAACCAGGCCGTTCCATTTTCTTCGTGAGCAACATCAACAACTGGGATCCCTTCATGCACCCCATGGTAGAAGATCCCAATGAACCAGGCCTTTACAAGCTGAAACTGCCATTGATTGCCTATCAAAATCGTCAACGTCAAATTTTCTATTACTTTCAAGATGGGGTAATGCGTGTTCTTGACCCCTTGAATCCCGTCATTGGCGAAGATCAAAACGGCCAGCAAATCAATGTTTTTGACTACAACCCGCCACCACCCCCACGCTTTCGTAGCCGTGGTTCATGACGCCCTACGCTCAAGCCCTGGCGCGCGCACGCCAAAAACCTGATTTTATTGATCTCGCCAATCATAGTTATCACGCTTATGAGTTCATTCACCCAGCTGAGTTCCTTGAACCGCTTTGGGCTGAGTACCTAAAACACCGCTGCTACCAACCCCAAGCCCTTGGTCCCTTCAGAACTCGAACTAGTTTGGCAAATTGGTACCGCGCTCGAAATTGCACGGCGGCACCCGAAAACTTTTTTCTGACACCGGGCACTAGCGATGCCTACCGCCTTCTGTTCACCTTGTTTTGCCCCTTGAACAAGACCATTGCCCTTCCCCTTCCCGCCTACCCTCTTTTTGAACACATCGCCGCCCTCGCCGAACGCACCGTCGAATTTTACCACCACGCGGTAGATCACAACTGGAAGCTTGACGCCGAATCCTTGGATCAGCTTTCCGAGGACGTGGCTATCCTCGTTCTTATTGAACCTAACAACCCCACTGGGCGAATCTACAACTCAGCTGAAGTTTCCCAGCTACGAAGTTGGGCTGAAAAGAGGGGGGTGATCTTGATCATCGATGAAGTGTTCGAAGCGTTTCAGTTCGCTCCACTTTTGAAGTATCCTCGGGCACTTGACTTTCCCCAAAACCGCTGTTTCACCTTGAATGGTCTGTCCAAACGATGGGCGGCACCCGATTTTAAGCTAGCTTGGGGGCTGGTGAGTGGTCCTTCTGAAGGCTTGGCACAAGCCATTGACCAGTTGGACACGGCTCTAGATGCCTTTTTACCCGTTAGCCCCTTCAGCTGTCTCTTGGCTGAACACCTCCTTCAAAATCCCAATCAAATGTCGGAGGTGGTCATGAGAGAGTTGGTACAAAACCGCGAAATCCTCGAGAAGCTTTTTAGCCCAACCAACGGCATCCTCACCACAACCTTGCCCGAAGGCGGCATCCATGTCTTATTGCAAACACCCTTTCGCGATGACGAGGCGCTCGCGGTAGAGCTTTTGGATAAATGGTCCCTGCACACTATGCCGGGTTACCTGTTCGGATTGGAAGACCAAGGTTTTCTGTGCTTGAGCCTGCTTTTGCCCGCCCCTCTTTTCAGAAAGGGCGTACAGCGGCTCGCACAGGCGCTACATCAAAAATTGGGTCAAGCTTAAAGCTAAAATCATACCCAATTTAATTTATCAACGAATCGCACCAGTTTATTTTGTAAGCGAATCGATTAGGTGGCGTACTCCAGCATGTCATCCAAACCGCCCGCGTTCACCACGTCCTTGTAGCCCTCTGCCTTCAAGAGGTGGGCAGCATAAGCACTGCGGGCACCAGAGGCACAATAGAGAATTACGGGTTTATCCTTGGGGATTTCGTTTTTGCGAACCAAGATTCGTTCAACTGGAATGTTGATGGCGCCGGGGAAGTGTTCGTCATTGAATTCTTCTGCTGTTCGCACATCAATCACAACAGCTCCGTTTTTAATTTTCTCTTTGATCGTCATGACTCTCTCCTTAATCCATATCATTTAGGTGGCAATTTCTTCGTCCATCAGGATCAAACGCAACACGCTCCAACCACCCGCCACGTAGGAAACCTGATTGTACCCCTTTTGTTTGAGCTGGCGTGTTACCACATGCCCCAAGTAGCCGTCCTTAGAAACAAGCACCAAGGTCTTATCTTGGGGAAGTTCCTCCAGTCGGTCGCGAATTTCATCAGCAGGAATGCGAAGGCTGCCCTTCCAATGCCCTTCGGATGTCTCTAGCAGGGTGCGCAGATCAACCACCACCGCGCCATGCTTCTTCAACTCTACCGCCTGACGAGCGGTTACAAGGCTACTGTAACCATTGAGGTGGTTGAGGGCTGCATAAGCCGCCATGTTGAGAGGGTCATTCCCGCTTCCGTAGGGAGGCGCATAGGCAAAATCAACTGTTGCTAAATCATCCACGGTCATCCCCCCCACCAAGGCAACACTCACCGCATCGATGCGTTTTTCAACACCCGCCTTGCCCATGGCTTGGGCACCCAGAAGCCTACGTGTTGAACGATCATAAACAAGCTTGAGCATCAACGGCTCATTGCCGGGGTAATAGCTCACGTGATGGTCCCTAACCACCAAGCTCACACCAACGTCCATTCCTAGGTTAGTGGCCGTCTTTTCATTTAACCCGGTGGAGGCAGCGGTAGTTTCGAAGATCTTGACCACTGAGGTTCCGAGTCCCCCCTTGTAAACCACTTTCCCACCTGCCATGTTCATAGCCGCAATACGACCTTGACGGTTCGCTGGTCCGGCTAAGGGAATTCGGGTTTTCATGCCATTCACCCGATGAACAATCTCAACCATGTCCCCAGCAGCAAAAATGTCAGGGTCGCTGGTGCGCAGGTGTACATCCACGGCCAGGCCGCCACGTTCCCCCAAGGCCAACCCTGATATTCGGGCTAGATCTAAATTTGGCTGTACCCCAATGCTCAACACCACGAGCTCGGCAGGTATGGTCTCCCCATCCGAAAGCACAGCAAACCCTGGCTGTAAGGCTTGTACCGAACGCTCTAGGTATACTGTTACCCCGTGGTCTCTCAGCACCTGGACAACGTAGGCTCCAAATTCCTCGTCCATGGTGATGAGGGGCTTGGGAGCCAGTTCCACCAAACTCACCTCGATCCCCCGGGCGTGTAAGGCCTCAACCATCTCCAAACCGATGAAGCCACCGCCCACCACAACAGCTGTTTTGGGGGCACTTTGTTTGATGAATTGGTCAATTTTGTCCATGTCAGGGATGGTCCACAAGGTGAAAACCCCCTCCCGTTCCAGTCCTTGAATGTTGGGAATAATGGGACGTCCACCTTGACCCAACAGGAGTTTATCGTAATGAAACCACTCCTCACCCTCAGGACTTCGAACCAGCACCCTTTTGTTGGTGCGATCAATCTCTACCGCTTCAGTGTTGAGTCGAACATTAACCCGATACCGACTCCAAAATCCCTCGGGAGTTTGTAAAATCAGCTTACTTCGACGTTTAATATCGCCACTAATAAAATAGGGAAGCCCGCAATTGGCAAAACTCACATAAGGCCCCTTTTCTAAAATGGTAATCTCGGCATCCTCGTCTTGCCGTCTTAGTCGAGCAGCAGCAGTTGCTCCTGCTGCCACCCCACCAACAATAACATAGTGCTTATTCATATAAATAAATATATATATGTTTTTTAATATGTCAAGCCCTCGTTAGACTTTTTTGGTCGACCAGACCAGTTCACCATTTTTTGCATCTAAGATGACCTGGCTCCCCTCTTCAATTTCACCCGAAAGTAGCTTGGTGGCTAAAGGGTTTTGCACCAAGCTTTGCACCGTTCGACGAAGCGGGCGGGCACCAAAAGCCGGATCGAATCCCTTCTCTGCCAAAAGATCCTTTGCAGCAGGCATCACCTGAAGCGTCACCTTCTTTTCTTCTAGGCGCTCTTGAATCCGGAAGAGTTGTAAATCCACAATGGCGTGAATCTGATCCCGACCCAGTTTTCGGAACAAAATGGTTTCATCAATCCGGTTGAGGAATTCCGGACGGAAATGCGCTTTCAAAAGCCCCTGAATTTTGTCCCAAACCCGTTTGGGATCATCAACTTCCAAGAGTAAATCAGAACCTATGTTACTCGTCATGATGATGATGGTCTGCTTGAAATCCACCAAACGCCCCTGACCATCGGTGAGCCGACCATCATCCATCACCTGAAGCAACACGTTGAACACATCCGGGTGTGCTTTTTCAATTTCATCGAAGAGCACCACGCTGTAGGGTCTGCGCCGTACTGCCTCGGTGAGTTGGCCACCCTCTTCATAACCCACGTAGCCTGGCGGCGCACCAATCAAGCGACTGACCGAGAATTTTTCCATATACTCGCTCATGTCGATGCGCTTCAAGGACTTTTCGTCGTTGAACAAAAACTCAGCCAGGGTTTTGGCCAACTCGGTTTTACCCACTCCAGTGGGTCCCAAGAAGAGGAATACGCCCAGCGGACGGTTCGGATCATTCAAACCCGCTTTGTTTCGACGAATTGCCTCGCTCACAGCACGTAAAGCCTCCTCCTGCCCCACCACACGACGCCTCAGTACCTCCTCTAAGTGCAGGAGTTTTTGCTTCTCGCTAGAAAGCATCTTGGTCACGGGAATCCCCGTCCAAAGACTCACCACACGCGCAATGTCCTCTTCCCCCACCTCTTCCCGAAGTAAGCTGCTCTCCTCTTGCATCTTCTTCAGTTCTTGACTCTTGACTTCCAGTTTACGGCGCAACTCAGGAATAATGCCGTGCAAGTACTCAGCCACCTTGGCTAAATTGCCCTGTCGCTCATAAGCAGACTGCTGAAGCTTGGCATCTTCAATGTCGCTTTTGATCTTTCGAATTTCCTCGATGACCCGTTTTTCCGCCTGCCAATGCGAGGCCATCACGTCCCGCTTTGATTTCACTTCTTGAATTTCTCGTTCTAAGGCCGCCAAACGCTCACGGCTGGCTTGGTCTTCCTCCCGCGCCAGAGCCTGTTTTTCAATGTTGAGATGTAAGAGACGCCGTTCAATTTTATCTAACTCTGCGGGCTGGCTCTCAATTTCCATTTTCAGACGACTTGCCGCTTCGTCCACCAAGTCGATGGCCTTGTCGGGCAAAAACCGGCTGGTGATGTAGCGGTCAGACAGGGTGGCAGCAGCGATTAAAGCCTCGTCCTTGATGCGCACCCCGTGGTGAACCTCGTAACGCTCCTTGATGCCGCGTAAAATAGAAATGGTATCTTCCACCGAAGGCTCCCCAACATAAACAGGTTGGAAGCGACGTTCAAAGGCTGCATCCTTTTCGATGTGCTTTCGGTATTCATCCAGGGTGGTTGCCCCGATGGTACGTAGTTCCCCCCGAGCCAGGGCAGGCTTGAGCAAGTTACTCGCATCCATCGCGCCCTCGGCGGCACCAGCTCCCATCAACGTGTGAAGCTCGTCGATGAAGAGCACGATTTTACCCTCGCTCGAACTTACTTCTTGAATGACCGCCTTGAGTCTTTCTTCAAATTCCCCTCGATACTTGGTTCCTGCCAAAAGTGCCCCCAAGTCTAGGGCTAACACCTTTTTGTCTCGCAAGCTCTCGGGGACGTCTCCCTTCGCAATCCGTAACGCGAGCCCTTCAACGATGGCCGTCTTACCAACCCCTGGCTCGCCAATGAGCACGGGGTTATTTTTGGTCTTTCGCGATAGCACTTGAATAACTCGTCGAATCTCCTCATCGCGCCCCACAACGGGTTCGAGTTTGTCTTTTTGGGCAAGGGCTGTTAGATCCCGACAGTATTTTTCCAAAACCTTGTACTTGGCCTCGGCAGCTTGGTCGGTGACGCGTTGGCTCCCTCGCACGTTCTTCAATGCGGCAAGCAAGCGATCCTTGGTTACACCCTGAGCCCGTAAGAGATCCCCTACTGGCAGTTCACTTTCCGCCATGGCCAAGAGGATGTGTTCCACAGCGGTAAACTCATCCTTCATTTTTTCTGCAGCAAGTTCTGCCTTGGCGAGGATCTTAGCCAAGGCGGGATCAAGGCTCAGTTGGGCACCTGAACCCGAAACGCGTGGCATTGCGTCCAGCCGATCCCGTAGCCGCCGTTGGAACGCCTCGGTATCTGTTCCCAACTGCTGTAACAATGGGCGCGCCAGACTATCCTCTTGTTGAAGTAACGAAAGTAAGAGATGTTCTGGACCAATCGTTGGATGGTCGTGTTTCAGAGCAAGCGCTTGAGCGGCTTGAAGCGCTTCCTGAACTTTCAATGTCATTTTCTCGTAATTCATGGTATAAATTTAATACAAAATTTCTTAAGAGTCAAATTGACTCACTATGTCGTAATGATACTATTCAAGAGTGTGATCTGCTTTTTTAACGACATTTCATCGGGCGATCAGTTCCTTGGCGATAGCGAGCCCGTTGAACCAACCTCGTTGATGAGGCTAGCCATGTCCTCTAGGGGAACTAGCATTTCGAGGTTGCCTAGTTCCTCTGCGACACGTGGCATCCCGTATACCACCGAGCTAGCCGCATCCTGCCCAATGGTCAAGCCTCCCGCCCGACGAATCTCCCCAATTTCCTCGCTGCCATCCTTACCCATACCCGTCATGATGATCGCGCAGAGATGCTCCCCCCACACGCTGAGCGCGCTCTTGTAGAGCATACCCACACTTGGTCGATGCCCATTCCAGAGGGGCTTCTGGTTAATTTTAGCAACAACACCGAGTTGTTTCCGTTCAACCTCAAGATGATAATCTCCCGGCGCAATTAAGATTCGACCAGATCGAACCATATCGCCGTCTTCAGCTTCTTTAACTTCCAAGGGACTAAGCCGATCCAAGCTACGCGCAAATTCGGTGGTAAAACCAGGAGGCATGTGCTGAACCACCAGAATCGGAAGTTTAATGTTAGGTGAAAGCTCAGCAAACACTTTGCGCAGGGCATTAGGTCCCCCGGTGCTCACGCCAATGAGAATTGCTTGCAAGTCATGGTACGTTTTAATGGGACTAAGTCGAACTGGAGAAACTTTTGGCGCTTCGGCACTCGTTCGCACTTCGTTAATGACAATACCAGTTTGAAAATGCTGTCGTTTTTGTTCGACCTGTCCTAACTTTTTTAACTCGTGATAACGCCCCCCATAGGCAAAAATAAGCCCGCGTAGTTGTTCTGCAACCGCACTGATGTTTTCTCCCTGGCCACCCGAAGGCTTTAGAATAAAGTCCGAGGCCCCAAGGGAAAGGGCTTCCATGGTAATTTGAGCCCCTTGGCGCGCTATTGAACTCAAGATGATGACAGGTATCTCAATACCAAGTTCTTTTCTTTTTTTCAGAAATTCAATGCCGTTCATTTCTGGCATCTCAAGGTCAAGAATAATAACGTCGGGCGAAGCTGTTTCTAATTTTTTTAACGCAAAAAGCCCATTGATAGCCTTTGTTTCAACTTTGAGATTGGGTGTTTCCTCAACGATCCTACCGATGATATTCCGCATCAAGGCACTGTCATCAACAATCATCACCGAAATAGGTTCCACAATTCCTCCTTAATCAAAAATTTTTGTATAAAACACGGCTGAGTCTGTTTTCATAAATTTAAACCGTGTGTCAAGGCCAAACAAACTTTCCGAGTGGCCAATAAAAAGATAACTATGATTGCTCATCGAGTTCCAAAATCGGTCAATGACGTTTTTTTGGGCAGGCGCATCAAAATAAATCAACACGTTGCGGCAAAAGACAATATCGACATCACGCAATCCACTATCATATTTGAGATTGTGGTAGTCAAAGGCAATTTTTCGTTTTAACTCTTCTTTAACTTGGTAGCCATCTTCCATCTTGATGAAAAACCGTTCTAGGTCTTCAGGTGGAATTCCTTCAATTTTCATCGTTTGGTAAAAACCCTGGCTTGCATGCATCAAACTCTTTAGGCTGAGGTCTGAGGCCGTGATAGAATAAGTGAAATCCTTGGGAAGAGACTTTTCCATGACCATGGCCATGGTATAGGGCTCCTCGCCAGTTGAGCACCCCGCACTCCAAAGTTTGATTGTGTTTTTACCACTCAACCTCTTGTATTTCACCAAATCTGACACCACCACGTCAGCGAGCGCATCGAATTGCCCTTGATTACGGTAAAATCGAGTAAGGTTAGTGGTGACACTATCCAGAAAATCTCTAAGTTCTTGGGGACTTTGATGAAGCAAGGTAAGGTAGTCTCTAGCTTGATCCAATTTTGCTAAGCGCAGTCTATCACGTAGGCGACTCTCGAGAATTGGACGATTAGAGTCTGTAAAGTGAATTCCACTTTGATCGTAAATTAAATTACGAAACTCAGAAAAAAGAGTATCGTCCAAAAGAGAGTCCATGACAGCATTTTATAGATTGATTTTCTTTTTGTCATCATGGCGAATGAATTTGCATTCCTAAAATTAAGAATTACGAAACTTTATTTTTTCTCGCCGTATAAATCACGGACTAGTTTAAATAGGATTAAACTTGAGTTCAATAAGCACCTGACTTGCTCAACTAACCTAAAAAAGCTAAGGTGATTTCTAGGAGCAACCATGGATTGGATTCAATCGGCTGTCTTAGGTTTAGTTGAAGGTATTACTGAATTTTTACCCATCAGTTCTACCGGTCATCTCATTTTAGTTTCTCGATGGTTTGGCCAAGATTCCGAATTTACCAACATGTTCAACATCGTCATCCAATTTGGTGCCATCCTGGCACTCCCCTTCATTTTCGGGAAACGCCTCCTTAGCTTGGATCAAAAAATTTCAATCCAACAAAGTTGGAACCTCTGGTCTCGCGTTTTGCTTGCCATCGTGCCAGCGCTTGTATTAGGCTTTATCTTCTCCGATCTTATTGAAGGGTTTCTTTTTCACCCCATCCCTGTCGCCTTCGCCTTGGGACTTGGTGGCTTGGGACTTATTTTTCTTGACCGCGACCAAAATCAGACTGGTTGGGATTGGTCGGGTTTGACTTACAAACGCGCCTTGCTAATTGGTTTGTTTCAGTGCCTAGCCCTTTGGCCCGGTGTCAGCCGAAGCGCTGCCACCATCATCGGCGCCCTTCTTTTGGGCGCCAACCGAAAAACGGCCGCCGAATTTTCATTCTACCTTGCCCTCCCCGTTTTGGGTCTTGCAGCCACCTACAGCTTCTTAAAGTTTAGCCTTCGCAACCGTGAAGCCTTCATTCTCTCCCCGCATGACGGACTGGCCTTGTTGATTGGTTTTGTCGTCAGCGGGTTAGTTGCTTTTATTGTCTCCAAGTGGTTTTTGCACTTCATCAGCAAACGTAATTTTAAGCCCTTTGGTTTTTACCGATTAGGCTTAGCCCTTGTTGTTTTGAGCCTTACTTTTTTAACCTAAAGGCTATGTCACGGTTCATTTTGTTCTCATCATCTTAGTTGATTAAAAGGTCAATTCGATTGAGCCTTCGGCATCTCCTCCCAAAGCTCACACTAAGGGTTTTTAAGAAACTCAACGAGGTGTGTTTTGTGCTTAAAATTGATTATTTCTAATAAAATATGACAAAATTTCTCAAAAAAGGGGATTAGAAAACTTATTTGATGGGCGCTACTGGACTCGAACCAGTGACCTCCTGCGTGTGAAGCAGGCGCTCTAACCAACTGAGCTAAGTGCCCTTTATAAACAATCTACTCGAAACACCTGGTCTTTTCAAGTCATTTTCCGTATAATTTCAAAACATGACAGAGTTGCCCATCCATCTTCATCGTGAACTCGAACTTCAAGAAGGTGATTTAATCAAGGTAAGTTTAAGCAATTCGGCCAAGGTCTACCTCATGACTCCCCAGAATTACCAGCTTTTTTTAGAGTGGGAACCCTTTGAGGCCTTTGGCGGCGACTATGAACACAGCCCCGTGAAGTTTCAGGCACCCTACGCGGGCACGTGGCACCTTGCCGTTCAGCAACTCAATGAAGCCCTGTCCTTAACCATCGAGGTAGAGGTGATCACCAAACCAACCAAAAATTCTCCCACAAAATCACCAAAACAAAAAACACCCGCCAAGGTTCAAAAGGGTTCATCCCTTGTGGAGTGGGACCTTTCAAACCCCAATCACTGTGTTCTGGTTGTCAATAAGGCACGCAAATTTCTCACCCGCGCGGAAATGAACGCATTTATTCATCAGATCGTGCGTGGCAAAAATCCGCTTGCCCAAAAAAAACTGGTTTACGCCTGGCTTCAAAAAGAAAGAAGTGACATCCTCGTTGAAGCCGAAATTGAGAGTTATCTTTCTCCCATTCTGGCTGAGATGATTCGCCTCATCCGTGAACGCCTCTCCATTCCGGGAAAGGGGTAATTTCATTCATCACCTCCCCCCACCCAGTATTCGTCGAATCATTTCGGTAGGCCTTCCCATGGTGCTTTCTACCGCCACCGAGACCCTCATGTTGTTCGTCGATCGGCTTTTTCTCAGCCGCATCAGTATGCTGCACATGTCTAGCGCCATGACTGGCGGGCTCACGAGTTTTGTGTTCAGCGTCCTTATTGTCGGAACCGTGGATTACGTCAACACCCTTACCGCCCAGCACTACGGAGCCGGGCAACTCGAAAAAGCCAATCGGGTGCTTTTTCAAGGAATTTGGTTTGGACTGTTTTGCTGGCCCATCCTTTTGCCCACCCTTTTTGTTATCTCAGATTTCTTTGCCTTTTTTGGCCACTCCCAAGAACAGATTCGCCTTGAAAGCCTCTACTACAGCGTCCTCACCCTCGGAAGCCCGCTTGTGATCATCCGCTCTGCCTTTGCTGCTTATTTCATTGGTTTGGGGAAGACCAATCTTTCCTTTTGGGCGAACGGGCTAGGCATGCTGGTCAACATTCCGTTAAATGCGGTGCTGATCTTTGGGTGGGGTCCTTTTCCCCCGCTAGGTATTTTGGGTGCTGCCCTGGGAACCTTAGGGGGCAGTTTTGTTTCAGTGGTGGTACTAGTTCTGCTCTGGTGGAATTTTGATCTCTCCAAACGCGCACGCCAAAACGACGGCTTGAAGACCTTGCGGCTTGATCCCGAGCTCTTGAAAACCTTGGTTCGTTACGGGCTTCCGATGGGTTTTGAAACCTTCATTAACACAATGGCTTTTAACCTCTTTCTTCAGTCCATGCATTCTTACGGAGAAATAGTGGGGGCCGCCATCACCATCACCTTTAATTTTGACATGATTTCTTTTTTCCCCATGTTTGGATTAGGTATTGCCACCTCAACCCTGGTTGGTCAGTACCTTGGCGCTGACCAGTTGCCCAACGCCCAACGAAGCACCTTTTTAAGCTTAAAACTTGCCTTGTCTTATGCCGGGGTGATGGCACTAATCTTTTTCTTTTTGGCACCTTTTCTGGTTCGATTCTTCATCAACCCCCTAGACTCCTACGCCTCAGAGGTGAACGATTTGGCTCAGGTGATGCTCCGACTCGCCGCCCTCTACACTCTTTTTGACGCCATTCAAATTGTGTTCCGCGGTTCCTTGGCGGGTGCGGGCGATACCCGCTGGATCCTGTTCATGAGTGGCTTCCTTCACTGGGCCTTAGTTGGTTTAACTTTTTGGGGTGCGCATCATCGGTGGCCTGCTCTTTGGATTTGGGGCTTCTTCATCGCCATGGTTGCGCTTCTCGGGTTGGCAACAGCCCTGCGTTATTGGCAGGGTAAATGGAAGTCCATCAACTTGGTCAAAGAACTTAAGGAGTTAGAGCCGGTCGAATCTGGAAGGTGACCTCTTCGGGTTGAACCATACCACCATAGTACGCGCGCGATGGATTTAAGCCCAAACGGAAACTGACCCGACCTGGAGAAATTCCACGAATACGAACCGGCTGATTTTTACGAAACCCCATGTCAGTCCAGTAGGTATCATCGTACATACTGATGACAACCTCCGATCCGCTTGGCGCAATTGGGACGTTGATGGGAACAAAAAAACGATAAAAAAGCCTTCGATTGATTAAACTGGGCTGAAATTGTTCCACCCGATTGATAGGGATGGCCTTTCGGTCAACCCAAACGTAGCTAAAGTAGTTATAATTTTTCAGGTTTTGAAAATAGTCGCGCTGAATCCGCTGGACTGATTGGGAACTGAATTGGTTGTTTTGTCCGGGTGAAACATCGGCAATAACCATGGCGGTCATCATCTCATCAAAGGACCACTCAGCCCAAAAGCCCTTGATGGTGTTTTGCTCAATGACAAGTTCAACACTCATGTCCACCCATACATGAGGATGAGCTGCAAGAATTCTAGTTAAGAGCGCAAAACCCAAAATCATGCTTAAATTGGGAAAACTCAACGCGCATCCCCCCGTTGATTGAGTTCCTGAAAACGAAACCGACGAACTAAGGGCGTTTCAACCAGATGAATATAATGATTAGGGTATCGGGACTGAAGGGAAGCGATGCTCGTTCGTTTGGCACCAGAGCCGTCGGTTTCAAACAAGGCATGTTGCAAAACTCCGTTTTCAGCCCAAACTAACAGCACCGCAACGTGACGGTGTTGCAATAAAATTGGCGCATTCGGATTGGGTCTGAAATCACCGCTCACCGAAAGCAAGAATAAACGACCTGGCCGCGTTACCGCAAGCCACTGAGCGATAGCCGGTAACTTCTCAATGGGGTAGCCCCGGTTCGGAACATACCGCGTCCAGGGATAATCGGTCACGTCAAAATCAGTCCATCCCGGTTTTGCTTCTGGTTGAGACAGCATGGTTAGCTCTCGTATCAGCGCCCGCGTCCAATCTAGTCCAAAATAAGGATCTCGAGCATCCTCCAATGAAGTGGTATAGGTGGTTCCTCTAATCTCCAAGGGCTTTTCCAAGAGCCGATCGTTCAAGGGAAGGTACAACCGCGCTACCCCGAAGGCAAGAGCATCAACGAACCACTTCGCAAACCCCGAACAATTGAACCCACCCGGCTGGAAGGGTTGGCCACTCTCAATCCGCCTCCAAACTCCCCGCTCATCCAAGGCACCATCAATGGCCTCGGGAAAACCTGGACCCAAAATCCGCTGAGCACTGAGCGCAAACTCCTTGCTCAACTGGCCAATTTCTCCATCGTCCAAAAAAAACAAATTCCAGTCGATGTGCCCTTGGGTAGCCGTCACAATGTCGCGAAGAGAGGCACCCATCAACCGTTCGGTATCAATAAGAACGGGCACTCGGCTTGCAATCCTTTCACCCTCTAAAAACGCCTCACCCCGAAAAATGTGGTTTTCAGGACGTAATACCAAGTAAGTGAATGGACTCTCTCCTAGAAAAATCTTCACTTCTTGCAAAGTATTTAACTGCCCACTAAAAATAAAAATCCAGGTTCCCCGTTGCGTTGGGTCAAAACCTCGAGCACTTCGCGGTATCCAAAGAAAGGCGTAGTCCCCGCTACGATCTCGGTTAAATTCAAACAGAATGTTTGGATCGTTCCTTCGTTGACCCGGCAGGGTTTCGCGATGGGTTATAGGCAAAAAGGCGAGGGGCTTGAGCATGAACTCCAAACGATCCTGCCTTCGAAGATTGTGCTCTGGGGGAAGGGGCAATTCGTAGCCTTGGATCAAATGAGTATTCAATATAGCCAGAATTATCATAAAAAACGAACGGAACATCATTTTCAATATCGGAAGGTTTACCCCTTCACCTCGAGTTCCAGGGGAATTTCCTTGAACCCCAGGTCTTTACGAATTTTATTCTTCAGATACTCCACGTAACTATTGGGTAGGTCCAAAGGATTGTTCACAAATAAAACAAACCGCACAGGACGATGTGACACTTGGCTAAGGTAACGAAACTTAACAACGCGCCCCTTAATTAGCGGAGGTGGCACGTTTTCTACCCAGTTTCGCAAAAGTTCGTTGAGTTTGCTGGTTTCAATGGTGCGATCAAGCTGGCGTTGTAAGCGGAGAGCCGTTGACAACAGTTGTTCAAGCCCCTCACCGGTCACCGCACTGATGGGAATGATGGGCGCAAAGTCCAAAGCGGGAAACAAAAAGTGAATTCGATCCTTGACCGCGTTGAGCAAGTTTTTTTTCTGTTCCATCAAGTCCCATTTGTTCAAAGCAAGGATGATTCCTTTTCCCTCCTTAATCACCAGCCAGGCAATTTTTTTATCCTGGTCACTCAAACCCTCTGGGGAGTTCACCAACAAAATCACCACATCGGATTGTTTTATAGCCTGAATCGCTCGATGAACCGAAAAATATTCCACATCCTCGTGGATTTTTTTTCGTCGTCGAATTCCAGCTGTGTCAACGATCTCCATCAGCTGATTGTTATGGATGAAGCGTGCCTCAATCACATCGCGAGTTGTTCCGGGGATGGGGCTGACCAGACTCACCTCTATTCCCACCAGCTTATTGACCAGGGTGCTTTTTCCGACATTCGGTTTTCCTAAAATAGCCAATTTGATGATCCCAGGTTGGGGGGGGAGGGCGGGTTTTTCGGTTTGAAGACGGGATAAAATTTCCTCTTCCAACTCGTTGAGGCGTCTTCCATGCAGGGCGCTGACGGGGATCACCACGGAAAAACCCAGAGACGCATAATTGTAAGCCGCATTTTCTTTTTCGGGATTATCAGCCTTATTGACCACCACCACCACACGTGCAGACCGAGGCCGTAAAAGGCGGATGAACTCTTCATCCTCAGGAGTCATCTCATTGACGGACAAAACAAAAAGAATCACCTTAGCTTGGTCTAATTCTCGAAGCGCTCGCTCCTTCACCATGGCATCCAGGGCGCTTCCCTCCAGACGGAATCCCCCCGTATCAACCAAGATGCAGGGGTAGCCCCCCAGATTCCAATCCACCGCAACGGGATCTCTCGTTACACCGGGGCTTTCGTCGGTGATGCTTCGTTTTTGATGAAGTAACCGGTTAAACAACGAACTTTTCCCGACGTTGGGTCTTCCCACTAAAACAATTCGGGGATAATCATTTGTGCTCAAAATGGAGTCCATGCCGATTTTTAATGAGATATTGGGCAATTTCAGAACTAGAAGGCAGATTCAGCAATTCGTCTACAATTTCAATTGCTTGTTGTTGGGAATAACACCTTAAAGTTGATTTCACCAAAGAAATGGACATGGGGCTCATGCTCAATTGTTCGATTCCCAACCCAAGTAAAACAAAGGACAAAGAAGGGTCGCCCCCCATTTCTCCGCAGATGCTACATTCAATTCCAGCTTCCTTAGCTGCCTGTACCGTTCTTTTAATCATTTTAAGGATGCCTGGGTGAAGGGGATCATAAAGATCAGATATTTTTTCATTACCGCGATCAACGGCGAGGGTGTATTGAATGAGGTCGTTGGTTCCAATTGAGAAAAATTGAACCATCTTGGCTAAGTGTTCGGCGACCATGACAGCACTAGGAACCTCAATCATAGTTCCTAAGGGAATGTTTTCTTTGAAAGGAATCCCCTCTGCTTGCAGTTCCTGTTTGACAGAATCAACCAATTGGAGAACCTGATTCAACTCTGTCACACCCGAAATGAGCGGAAACATGATTCGTAAATTTCCGTGAACCGAGGCACGCAACAAGGCACGCAATTGAGTCTTGAAGATGTCAGGGCGTTTCAAGCAAAAACGAATCGCACGCCAACCCAAGATGGGATTTGCCTCGCGCGGACCCGACCAAGTCGAGGTCAATTTATCCCCACCCAAGTCTAAGGTTCGGATGGTGACATCCTTATCTTGAAAACCCTCTAGTACCTTTTTGTATGCCTGGTATTGGGTTTCCTCATCAACTTCAAGCCCGTATTGAATATAAAGGAACTCAGAGCGGTAAAGCCCAACCCCCTCAGCCCCATGATAGAGAGCACTTTCTACCTCTGAAGGGTTCTCAATGTTAGCCTTAAAGTGGATGTGTTTTCCATCAATGGTAATACAGGGCAGGTGAACCTGAGTGTGAAGTTGATTCTGTCCTTCTACATAGTCGTGTTGAAGCTGATAATAACGCTGTAGGGTGAATTCTGTAGGATTGAGGATAACTAATCCCTCAGATCCATTTACAATGATTGATTCCCCATTTTTTGCATAAGAAGTGATATTTCCCGTCCCCAAAACTGCCGGAATTTCGTTGGAACGCGCCAAAATTGCGGTATGCGTTGTTCGCCCCCCAACGTCCATCACAATCCCTAAAATCGTTTTACGGTCTAAGAAAACGGCATCCGATGGCATGAGGTTGTGGCAAACGAGCACGCATGGTTCTTTAATTTGTAAGAGACTATTACCATCTTCTACCTTCATAAGGTGGCGTAATACCCGTTTGGAAACATCACGTACATCGAGAGCTCGTTCGCGTAGGTAAAGATCTTCTAAAGATTCGATTTGGGTGATGAATTCGTTGACCACCTCAATTAAAATGAATTCTACATTCTTTTTTTGTATCGCCAACTTGTTTTTGACACGCGTTTGAACTTCGGGGTCTTGTAGCATCTGGATGTGCGATTCAAGAAACTGCGAATTACGGTTTTCTTTGCTTAATTTACTGATTTGGTTAGAGAGGTCCTTAATGGAGTGGTTGATTGCCCGCTGGTAACGCTCCAACTCCTTGGAAATGTCATCTTCATGAATTGTATACTCTGGAACACGCTGCTCGGTTTCAGCAAAAAGAAAGACTTTACCTATTGCAATGCCCGGTGAGGCGGAAATACCCTTGATTTCAATCACCCAACTAGTTTACGATAGAGATTGAATGCTGTCAAACCCAAGACATGATCATCCGAAAAAGAACAAAATTCCCACTTGGTTTTTATGGTTGTCTGCCGGATTCTTGTTCTCGATTGTCATCTTGCTAGGTACTCCATGGGCGGCTCGATTTTTTGTTGGTCTTTTAGCGCCTGCTCCCAACAGCACCGCCCCCACAATTAAACAAACCGAAAAACTAGAAATCACAGCACCCCAACCCGCACCCAGTGAACCCCTTCCCGATAATAATCTGTCTCCTCTCTTGCAACCCCTCATCCAAGCCCTTGCCAACCAGGATCAAAACGTCAATCCTCAGCCAGAACCCATCACCCCAACTGAATCCGAGGTAAAAACTGACTATCTCTTAAATTTCGTTTTGCCCCAATTTGATGGTAGCATCCAACACGTTCAAGTAAAACGAAAACTTGTCAGAGGCCCCTCCCCAGTCAAAACCGTTATTGAAGCTCTTTTGGAAGGTCCCACCGCGGAAGAGTTAAAACAAAACATTCTTAGTTTAATTCCATCAAACACAAGGCTTCTTTCCGTTCAACAGAGTGGCGAAGTTGTCACCATCAATTTCAGCGATGACTTCCAATTGAATTCCCTGGGCGCTGATGGCTATAAGGCCCAGGTAGTTCAAGTGTTACAGACCTTGTCCCAATTTCCCAGTGTTAAGAAGGTTCAGTTTCTTATTGAAGGCCAGCGGGTTCAAACCCTTGGGGAAATCATCCCATTGAATTTTCCCTTAGAAATTCAACGGTTTCAATGACGCCTTAAAAATATTATCGAACATGCGCTCAAATTCCCCCGGTGTAAGGGGTTTGGGATGAACCGGATAGGCAGAACGTGATGGCTCTTGACCCGTAGCAGACTCAGCCTGAGCAGAAATTAAATAAAAACCTTTGGTATCCAGACCCTTCTTTTTGAGAACCTCGATGATCTGGCTCCCACGATTATCTGTCAAATGTACATCTGAAATGATGAGATCATCTCTAAAATCATGTTCAGAAAGGTAACTCAGAAACTGTTTAACATTCTTTATGATTTTAACATTGGCAAAGTCTTTTACTCGTTCAACAAAAAGTTGTGCATAAACGGGATCATCTTCAATAAGGCAAATATTGATTCGTTTGTTTTTCCAGGCCTTGTCTTGGATTTGCGAAGCCATAGGCAGCCTGAAATTCCAAGTAGTCCCCTTAGTTGAGGGGACATAGATTAACCGACTACCACAACTTTTCAGTAAGCCAGCACTAATACAAATTCCTAACCCGTGACCATCAAATTGGATTGGCGCATTTTTTCCTTTCGGAGTATCGCAAGTTAGTAAATCTGCAAATTGCTGAGGCAGTCCGGGACCCTCATCGGCTATGGTGACCTCAACACTGTTTTGAGAAGGCACCTTTTTCCACCCTAACCATACTTTTCCAGTGGTATATTTTAACGCGTTGTTGATGAGATTGGAAAACACCTGCTTAATACGGACAGGATCTGTTCGAACAGAAACCTCCTCCCCTTCAATGGTGAGACGGCTAACTTGATCAGGGAAAATCAACTTAAAAACGTCAGCTATTTCTAACACTAGGGGACGGATTTCCACCACTTGAAACTCCGCTTTTAGTTTGCCGCTTCGTATAAGGCGAAAATCCAGTGGGCGCTGCACGACAAGTTTTAGCCATTCCAGTTGCTTAACCACCCAAAGCCATTGTTCTTTTTCTTTGTCGTTGTCCAAGTTTCGAAAAATTTTTTCTGAGTAGATACTCAACGATAGTAGAGGTGCCTTTAGGTCATGAGCGATTTTTTCGAGATATTTAAGCATCTCATCCGATTGACGAATTCTTCGGTGAGTTTTGTAGCCCAAGATAAATAAGCTTGTTAAAAAACTAAATGCTAAAAACGAGGCAACCGCCAGGATAGAATAATCGTCAGAAACCTGGCCGAGCCTCCAACCACTATAGATTTGAAACAAAAAAAGTAATAAACTTGACAAAAGAAAAATTATTGGCACTTTATTATCCACTTCATTTTTTTAAGCAGTTGCTTTACCTGTCTCCAGTTGTAGTATATAATAGTTTTTATGAAAAAATTCCAGTCGCCCTATTCCCTTTTAATCATGTTATTCATTTTCTTGGGTTGTCAACAAACGCCGACTGTCCCAGAATTATCTCAACCCTCACCACCGCCACCACCTGTCAGTGTTATTCACACACGACAGTTTGCCTCGCAATTTTTGGTAGAATCGCAACGCTGGGCAGTTTTCCTACCTCAAAAAGAAAACCTCACCGACCTGCCCTTGGTCATCCTTTTTGATGGGCAAAATCACGAACGCCTCGAGCTTCTTCAAACCCTGAATCAGCTCTGGTTTGAACAAAATGTAAAGCCTTTTGCTTTGGTGGCTCTTTGGGCGGGCTCAGCACGGCTTGAGAACTACGGCATTCCTGGCCGCCCGGACTATCAAGGACGGGGAGCCAGGGGCGAGGCCTTTGGCAAATTCCTTCTTCAAGAACTCCTACCCGAACTTGAAAAGAATTATCCAATAACGAAAAACCCACGTCAACGCTTTTTGGTGGGTTTTAGTTTTACCGGACTCGGGGCCCTTGCTCAGGTCTTGACCAACCCAACCCAATGGGGCGGCGCCATCATCATGAGCGGTTCGTTTTGGTGGCGAAGCGGTACCGATGCTCAAAATACTCGAATTATCCTCGACGTGATCCAAAAGCTTCCTCAATTTCCTCGGGTTCACCGTTTTTGGATGATGGCAGGTACCGCCGAAGAGACCAGTGATCGCGATGGTGATGGCATTATTGACGTGGTCGATGATACCTTGGACGTGGTGCAGGCGCTAAAACAAAAAGGCTATCCTGATGCTTTGTTGAGCATGAGCATCATTGAAGGCGGTCGACACCATGAATCCACCTGGTTGCAACATCTTCCCTCTGCCTTGAAATGGCTTTTTGTAGACCAGCAGTAAGACTTTCTGTAAAATTCAATCATGAGTTACGACTTCAGCTCCATCGAACCAAAATGGCAAAAGTTCTGGCTTGAAAACAAGACCTTTCGTACCACTGAGGATCCGTCCTTCCCCAAGGAGAAACGTCTCTACGTGTTAGACATGTTTCCTTACCCCTCTGCTGCGGGACTTCATGTCGGTCACCCAGAGGGCTATACCGCCACCGATATTTGGTGCCGATTCAAGCGCTCCCAAGGATTCAACGTGCTTCACCCCATGGGCTTTGACAGCTTTGGTCTTCCAGCCGAAAACTATGCCATCCAAACAGGCACCCACCCCCGCATCACCACCGAAGCAAACATCAACCGATTTCGCCAACAGATTCAGAGCCTGGGTTTTTCGTACGACTGGGACCGTGAAGTATCCACCCACCGCCCCGATTACTACCGCTGGACCCAATGGATTTTTCTTCAGCTCTACAAAATGGGCTTGGCGTACGAGGCTGAAATCCCTGTTTGGTTTTGCCCCGCCCTTGGCACCGTGCTTGCCAACGAAGAGGTGTTAAACACTCCAGATGGTCCCCGCTCAGAGCGCGGCAACCACCCCGTGGAACGACGCCCCCTCCGACAGTGGGTTCTCAAAATCACCGCCTACGCTGATCGTCTCCTGGAAGATTTAGAAGAATTAGACTGGAGTGAAAGCATCAAGCAAATGCAGCGTAACTGGATTGGCCGCTCCGAAGGGGCCGACGTCTTATTCAAAGTGGACAATTCGGACCTTTCGTTTTGGATATTCACCACGCGTCCCGACACCCTCTACGGTGTCACCTACATGGTTCTTGCGCCCGAGCACGAACTCGTTGCTAAAATCACCACGCCCGACCAAAAATCTGAGGTGAACGCTTACATTGAACGTGCTCGGTCTAAAAGTGACCTAGAACGAACCGACCTAGCAAAAACGAAAACCGGGGTCTTCACGGGCGCCT
>Ga0272446_1001354_pt1 | contig 35614 bp, 33 predicted proteins | sample YNPCB0061_FD_194587 | JGI IMG/M metagenome (GOLD analysis project Ga0272446, IMG submission 194587) | Hot spring microbial mat communities from Yellowstone National Park, WY, United States - YNP-CB-006-1 | ecosystem: Environmental > Aquatic > Thermal springs > Hot (42-90C) > Sediment | place...
TTGTAAATGCAGCCCATGCCCGGCGTGTCTTTGACGTTCACATTGAGAAGGCGTTCAGGGCATTGACTACCGCCCCTCGTTGACTTTGCAGGAGCCATATTCCGCCCCTGCACAGCTGTCTATGGCGCTATGGCGCCGAGATATGATTTGCCATTTTCCCGCGGCCTGGCGGGAGAGTCGGCCTGCAGCGCAAAGTTGCCGGCTGTCGCGTCCACGTATAACGGATCGGCCAGAATCGCGTTCTGCCCTTCGGCTGCGTAGATGTCTGCATAGTCGTTTGGCCCCCAGCCGATGTTGCGCAAGGGGGATTCCACCTGCTCGGCGGCGTATATCACGTTGCGCGTGATGATGTATATCTCGCTGCGCGGGCCGTCGCCGCCTCAGCGTCCCAAGCTGTCGAATTCCTGGCGACCCCACGTTGATGTCGAAGGCGTCGATGACGGCAAACTCGCCGGGATAGCCCTTGAACGTGATCCAGGCGTCCGGCGCGCCGCTGTGCATGACCCGAATGCGCTCGATCAGGTTGTATTTGCCGCCGCGAATGAGCACGGTGTCCCCGGCGAGATCGCTGAGAGAAATGCTGAAACAGGCTCTGCGCCCTCGGCATCTCTGCGGTGAGTTTCCCACACAGGGACTGCAGTGGCCCAAACTGTGAACCCATCCGCACCATGCAGGCGCGCCCGTCAGCCCTGGGTCACGTCCCGGCTCGCCAGCACGTCGATGCCGCTATCCAGAGCGTTGGCCAGAATCACCTGATCGGCGCGCACCGGCGCATCCACCTCAAGGGCGCGCAGCGCGGCCAGCAACTCGAAGATGCGGCCTTTGGGGAAGGGCGCCGCTGTGTACACCGGCAGCAGCGGCTTCGACCCGCCGCGCACTTTCACTGTAGTTGCCACCATCCGGCGCGGGTCGGTTAATTCAGCCTGTGCGTAGCGCGGCCCCCGGTTGCAGTGGTTGCCCGTCACCTTCACAACGGTCTGGCCTTCGTGCGTCACCGCCAGCGCGCAACCCATCGGACAGGTGATGCAGATCAGCGTGTCGGTCTGTTCCATTGTGCCATTCGATGATCGAGCCGTTGAGTCATTGGCTCCATGATCCAATGACTCAATCACTCAATCACTCAATCACTCAATCACTCAATCACTCAATTCTTCCGTCTCACGACATTCACCGTCACGGTCTCGGCCCGGCGCACAGCGTCGTATGCTTTTTGCGGCAGCTCCAGGCTGAGCATTTCGCCTGGCCGGGCGTATCGCTCGGCGTGTTGGGCGATGAGGTCGTCGCCGGCGCGCGCCTCGACCCACACCGGCTCTTCCATCGGCCGCAACACGCGCATCTGTAGTTTCACCGGCCCGCGCGCCAGCGCCTCTGCGTCCACGCGCTGCGGCACGACATAGCGCACGTTTTCACCGGCCTTCATCGCGCGCCATTGCTGCGCCGGCTGTGCGCCGCGTTGTCCCAGCGCAAACTCCGCCGCGCTGCGCCCGGCAATCAGGCCGGCCTCCGTCACCCAGTCCACCAGGTCGTACACATGCACCACGTTGCCTGCCGCGAACACGCCTGGCACGCTGGTCTGGAAGCCCTCGTCCACATGCGGCCCGCCCGTGACCGGGTCGAGCTTGACGCCCATCTGCCGCGACAATTCGTTTTCGGGGATCAGTCCAACAGACAGCAAGAGGGTGTCGCAGGGGATGATCTCTTCCGTGCCGGGGATGGGTTGCCACCGCTCGTCGACCTGCACGGCTTCGACGGCCTCGACGCGCTTGTTCCCGATCACGCGCTTCACGGTGTGGCTGAGCTGCAATGGGATGTTGAAGTCGAGCAGGCATTGCACGTAGTTGCGGTTCAGGCCGGTGATGAAGGGCATAATCTCCAGCACGCGTTCGACTGTTGCGCCCTCGAAGGTCAGCCGGCGGGCCATGATCATGCCGATGTCGCCGGAGCCGAGGATGACGAAGCGCTTGCCCGGCATATAGCCCTCGACGTTGACCCAGCGCTGGGCTGTGCCAGCCGTGTACACGCCGGCTGGCCGCGCGCCGGGGATGCGTATCTGCGCCCGCGTGCGCTCGCGGCAGCCCATTGACAGCACGATGGCGCGCGCGTCCAGTTCCACCAGGCCGGCCTGTTTGCCCGAGGCGATGATGCGCCGATCCCGCGTCACATCGAGGGCCATGGCGTCGAGCAACACATCCACGTCCAGCGCGCGCGCTTCGTTGATGAAACGCTGGGCATAGCCGGGGCCGGTCAAATCCTGTTTCAGCGTCTCGACGCCGAAACCGTTGTGGATGCACTGTTGCAGGATGCCGCCCAGTTCCACGTCGCGCTCGATGATGAGCACGTCGTGCGCGCCGGCGCGTTTGGCGGCGATGGCGGCCGCCAGTCCGCCCGGCCCGCTGCCGATCACCACCACGTCATAGTTCTGCTTCATGGTTCTTGTTCACCACACAGGGACAAAGAGCGCAAAGATGTTCTGGCTTCCTTTGTGTTTCTGGCGTTTTTGTGGTTCATCTCAGAGCACAGAGCACAGAACACAGATCACAGACCTTTGTGTGCTTCGCGTCTGTGTGGTTCATCTCAGCCTTTCGTTTCGCGCACCAGGAACTCTGAGCCAGCGCCCTTCTTGGTCACCTCGGTATGCGAGACGCCCAGTTCGCGCGCCAGGATGTCTACCACGCGCGGCATGTCGAACGCGCCCAGACAGCGCCCCGTGCCTAGCCATGTGCGGCGCTTGATCGCGTCGTAGGTGCGGGCAGGAACCGGCCCGTGAATGGCGGCCACGATCTCGCCCTCAGTGACCGTCTCGCAACGGCACACCACCCGGCCATAGCGCGGGTCGCGGCGGATCAGTTCTGCCTTCTCTGCCGGCGACAGATCGCGGAAGCGGGGTGGCGCTGGCCGGATCGGATTCCAGTCTCGCCTGGGCTTCAGTTCCAGGCCGGCGTCTTTGAGCATCTCGACCACGCGCTCGGCGATGGCCGGCGCGGCGGTCAGGCCGGGCGACTCGATGCCGCCCAGGTTGACGAAGCCGGGCTTCGGGATCTCGATGACGAAATCATGGTCGTAGTTCACGTCGCCGGCCTCGCAGCGCGCGTTGCCGCAGGGGCGCAGGCCGGCGAAAGTGGCGATGGTGTGGCGCGGGTTCAGGGTGGGAATCAACTTGTGCGCGCCGCGCCAGACTTCATCCAGTCCTTCGGCGGTGTTCGCGCGATCGTCCTTGTCGTCCAGGTCTTGCGCGTTCGGGCCGACGATGGCATTGCCATGCAATGTGGCAGTGACCAGGATGCCCTTGCCTTTGGCGCTGGGCACGGGAAAGAGCACATTGTTGATGGTGATCTCGGCGCGGTCGAGCACGGCGTACTCGCCCCGGCGCGGCGTGATGCAGAATTCGGGCCGCACGCCGGCGCTGTGCATGACGACATCGGCGTTCAGCCCGGCGGCATTGACCACCCAGCGGCAGCCGAACCTGCCGCGATTGGTTTGGATTCCGTCTGGCGCGAACGCTTCGAACGCCGTTTCGGTCAGGATTGTGACGCCGTTCTGGACGGCGTTCTCAGCGGCGGCGATGGTGACGGCGAAGGGGTCGCACAAGCCGCCCGACGCAGCCCAGAGCGCGCCGCTGGTCTGCGGGTTCAGATTCGGCTCGCGGCGCAGCATCTCGTCGCCTGTGATGATCGACATGCCCGGCACGCCGTTGCGCCGGCCCTGCGCCATCAGCCGCTCCAGCGCCGGCAGCTCTTCCGCGCCGACAGCCACAACATAGTCGCCGCGCCGGTCGAAGGGGACGTTCAACTCGCCGGCCACGTCGTCCCACATCGCATTACCGCGCACATTTGTGATCGCTTTCAAGGTGCCGGGCAGCGGGTCATAGCCGGCGTGGACGATGGCCGAGTTGGCCGAGCTGGCGCCCATACCGATGTCGGCTTCCTGCTCGATGAGCAGAATACGCAGGTCGTAGCGCGAAAGCCAGCGGGCCACCATGCAGCCCACCACTCCCGCGCCGATCACGATCACATCATACTGACACATTGTGGATTAACGATTGACGATTGACGCGCTACTCGGTGCGCAATACGCGATACGCAGTACGCAATACGATCAGACGTTTCTCTTTGCCTGATCGTACGCCCCGCGCCAGTCGGCAAAGCGAATGCGCAGCAAATCGCGCACCCCGCGCAAAGAGTCTTTGAGCAGGTTCACGCGCCGGGTATGCCGGTAGTCCCACGCCACCGGCACCTCCTTGATGCGATAGCCGAGCTTGCGCGCGACGAACAGCATTTCCACATCGAAGCCAGAGGTGACAGCCGCGCCTTTCACCGGCCCGTCCAGCGCGCCACCGTACAGGCTGAGCCGGGGCACGATGGCCTGCACGGCTTCTCTGCGAAACGCCTTGAAACCGCACTGCGTGTCGGTGATGCCGCGAAAGCCCAGAATCAGATTGCGCAGGACAATCTGGCTGCGCGACATGAATTTGCGCCACAGCGGCGCGTTGTGGCGCCTGGCGCCGCGCGACCCGATCACCACGTCGAACCCCTTGTCAAACCAGGGCAGGACACTGGCCGTTTCGGTGATCGGCGTGGCCTGGTCCATGTCGCTGAACAAAACGATGCGGCCGGTCGCCGTCATCATGCCGGCGATGACAGTGTGCGCCTTGCCCCGGTGCGGATTGCGCGCCACGCGGAATCGCTCGTGGCTGGCGGCGAACGCTTCGGCCAGCGCCGCCGTGTCGTCCTCGCTGCCATCATCAACCACGATGACTTCATACGTGTATGGCTGGGCAGACAGATAGTCGGCCACTGTGCTCAACGCGCCGGCCCGGATGTTGTCGCGTTCGTTGTAGGCCGGGATGACCACTGACAGGAACGGCGGCCCTCCAGCCGGCGCCATTAGTTCGGACAAGCGGGTCTCCATGCAGTTGAATCTCGCCCTATTGTATGCCAGCAACCGACCGCCAGTGGCGCATACAATATCCACAACCATGACGCCGATTGACCCTGATCTGATCGCAGTTGTCTCTGGCCTGCCGCGCTCTGGCACCTCGCTGATGATGAAGATGCTCGACGCCGGCGGCCTGTCGCCCTTGACCGATCACATTCGCTCCGCCGACGAGGACAACCCGCAAGGCTACTATGAGTTCGAACGGGTCAAGAAATTGAAGGAAGACCGCGACTGGCTGCCTGACGCGAAAGGCAAAGCTGTCAAAGTGATCTCCGCGCTGCTGACGCGCCTGCCGGCGGGCTACGAATACCGCGTGATCTTCATGCGCCGCAACATGTCCGAGATTCTGGCGTCGCAGCGGCAGATGTTGATCCGGCGCGGCGAGCCGGCCGACTCGGTCAACGACGCCGATATGGGGGCGCTCTTCGCCAGGCATTTGCAGCAGGTGGAAGCATGGCTGGCCGGCCAGCCCAACATGCGTGTGTTGTATGTGAACTACAACGAGTTGGTAAAGGCCCCGCTTGCTCACGCGCAGCGCGTCAATGAATTTCTGGGCGGCCGGCTGGATGTGGCGCGCATGGCCGGCGCTGTTGACCCCAATCTGCATCGTCAGCGATCAGACCGCCCGTTGTGATGATTGCTGCGGCGCGATCTGCTTGTCGGGCGCATGGGTCGGGCCTTGCTGGTCTGTTGTCATGCCTTGATGCGCTTGCATCATTTGCTTGATTTTGGCCAGCAGTTCATCGGTTGGCGCCAATGACAGGCCGCCGGACGTGGCGCGCGGTTCAACGACGGTCACTCCCCAGCTTTGCAGCGCGCTGATGGATGCGCGGCACTGGGGATGCGCCCACAATCCCTCGTTCACCGACACGGCAACCAGAATGGGTTGCCCCAGTCCCATCATCTCGGAGGCGATGGAGAGCGCGAGGTTGTCGGCGATGCCATGCGCCAGCTTGTTGAGCGAGTTGAAGCTGCATGGCGCGAACACCACCGGCGCGGGGACGGGGCGCGGGCGTAGCTGGCTGTCGAGGTAGCTCTCGATCACCAGATTGCCGGGGATGCGCGCCAGGTCGTATACGCTGATCACGCGCGCGGCATTGGGGGTGGGGATGGTCAGCGCGCGATCGAACAGGGCAAGCAGGCCGGGTACGATCTCGCGGGCGCGCCAGGCAGTGGTTGCGCCGCTGACCAGATAGTAGACTGTGGCCGGAGCCGGCGACTCTGGCGGCATCATACGCTGTAGAGAATTCGCCCGCAGTTCGGGCACATCACCAGCGTCTCGCCGCGCGCCTGCTGCAACAGCATCGAAGATGGCGCTTCGCCGCACTGGCTGCATGCTTTGCCCTTCACTACCGCAACCGCCACGCCGTTGGCCTTCTTGCTGCGCAACGTCTTGTACAGCGACAGGTCTGCCGGCGATACCACAGCGACGATGGCGGCGCGTTGCTCATTGCCGGCGGCGATGCGTTCCTGAACTGCGCGCCGTTGCTCGCGCAGCGCCACACTATCGCCCTCCCAATGCGCCGACGCCTCATCCAGGGCTTGCTGGCAGCGCGCGACGGATTGTTGAGCCTCGTCCATTTCGAGCATCGCCGCCAGCAACGCCTCGCCCATCTGATCGCGCTGCCTTTTCAGCATCTCAATGTCGCGTTGCAGGTCGATCAACTCTTTGGGAGACCTGACGTTGCCGGAGTACAACCGGTGCTCGGCCTCGCGCAGTCGGGCTTCCTGCGACTTGCTGTCGAGTTCCAGCGAACGGACCTGAGCCGAAAGGGTGGCATAGACCTTTTGGGCGGCGGCCAGTTCGGATCGTGCGTGTTGCACAGCGGGGTTGCCGGCGAGAGCAGTCTCGACTTCGCGCAACGTTCTGGCGGCCTGATCGAGTTCGATATCCACGAGTTGCAGGCGGTACAGCGGCTCTGCTCTTGACATGGCCGACAGTATAACCAGAGTGGCGCGCGCAGGGTGTTCAGGTTCTTCAAGTTGTCCAGGTTTCTAAGGTTGCGCAGCCCGGCGCGCGGGTGTCTGGCGCATACGGCGGGTCAAGGTTCTTCAAGTTGCTCAGGTTTCTTAAGGTTGTGCAGGGTGCGCAGGTTCAGCGTGATCCCAGGGGTTCTGACGGTTGAGCGGGCTATAATCCCGTCATTACGTTGATAAGGAGCACGTGTCTATGCGCCCACCCAGCGGTGAAGGCGGACGGGGGAGCCTGATCGACTTTGCGTTGATTCTGATCCTGTTTGCGATCGTTCTGGCCGTGATTCTCGTCCTGCTTGGCCCGGCCATCACCGACTTTCTCAGCCGGCTCGTCACGCAGTGACGGCGCGGGCGAGCCGCTGCTCAGACGCCGACGTGTTTTGTTGCCATTCGTCTACATGCGGCGGGTGTGGAGCGAGGGGGTCATGCAATGCGTCTTCGCACAACTGTCGCGCTCATCGTTGCAGCTTTCGACGTGCTGGTGCTTGGATGCCCGCAGACAGCGCGAGCATCGGACGGTCACGCAGCCGCGCGGGGCTGGCTGCCGGCGCCGGCTCACCAGGAGCCTGGGCCGGCTGAGCAGGATGCAACCCCGGCCCCCACGCCCATCCCGATTCCAAGACCTGCGCCACTCGCAAAGCTGCCGGCCAACACGATCAACGTGGCCCTCATCGGCATCGACACCCGCCCGACAGCGCCCTTCAAAAACACCGATGTGATCGTCATTGCCAGCGTCAATCCAGATGCGCCGGCGGTCACCCTCCTGGCGATCCCGCGCGACACGCAGGTCTATATCCCTGGCTATGCGTTCACAAAGATCAACCAGGCCTATGCTCTGGGCGGTTTTCGCGCTTTGACCGAGACGATTCGTTACAACTTTGGCGTCCACATTCATCACTACGTGATGGTGAATTTCGCGGCAGTGGTCAATGTGGTGGACATCCTGGGCGGTATCGATGTGGTGGCGACCTGCCCGCTCACGCACATGTTCCCCAAAGACCCCTACTACTTTGGCGATCCCTACTGGGTGAGCCGCACCTACACCGACACGTTCACCGGCGAAGTGTGGCCGGCCGGCTCGCGCGTGCCCACCATGACGATCCACATCCCCAGGCCGGGCGTTTACACGCTGAATGGCATCGAGGCGCTGGCGTTCAGTCGCGCGCGACATGGCGTTCCCGGCGGCGATCTTGACCGTGGCCGGCGCGAGCAGCGCGTTATCCGGGCGATCTATGCCAAAGCCAGGCAGCCTGCCGTTATCACCCGGCTGCCGGCGCTGTACCGCGAATTCGCAAGAGACGTAGTGACCGATCTGACGATTAGAGATCTGCTGGGCTATGTCGGGCTGATGAGCAGGATCGACGATGCCGTGATTCGAAGCCGGTCACTCGACCCGACGGGCGGCGCCGGCGTCATCCTGCCTGACGGCTCACTTGCCCCCGTTGCGCCATACAACTATGCCGCGCGGGTCGAACAGATGCTGACTGTCGCGCTCAACCAGCGCCCCAACGAAGGCGTGCTGGTCGAGGTGGTCAACGCCACCGCCGATCCGGCCTTTGGCATCGTGGCGGCCGACCGGCTGAGTGAACTGGGCCTGCGCGTCGGCTCGATCACGCGCAGCTCAGAGCATTACACGCAAACGGTGATCGTCGATTACACTACCAGCAACAAAGGCAGCCTGACGCCAATGCTCCAAAAGACGCTGAAGGTTCAGCCGAAGAATGTCATCAGCCAGCCCAGAGGCGCCGGGCCACGCTACCGCTTTATCGTGGGTGACGATTTCAACTCGTGTTACTATCAGTAGCGTTGTGGCAGTCGCTGGGTCGTTGTGCTGTGATGGGCCGGCGTTTGGTGACAACATGAGCGCGCAGATTTTTGAACGCCGACAGGCAGACGCGCCGGGCGGACAATCCGGTTTCCGGCTGTTCCCTTTGGCGCTGGCTATCCGCCGAGCAGTTGATTGTGCCCTGAACCTGCTTTACCCGCCTCGCTGCGGCGGCTGCGGCGTGGTTGGCGAAGGGATGTGGTGCCCGCGCTGCTTCGAAATCACGCGCCGCTTCGGCCCGGCAGACTGGTTTAGACGACCTGCGCTCGCGGTCGAATCTTCATCTGGTGTCCAGACAGTTCTGGTTGTGTCCGCCGGCCCGTTTGTCGAGCCGTTGCGCCAGGGCATCCACGAGTTTAAGTACAATGGCGCGCCTGGCCTGGCTGAACCCTTTGCGCGTCTGATGGCAGACGCCTGGGCCGGCGCTTCTGCTGCGGCCGGGTTGAGGGTCGATCTGATCGCCCCTGTGCCGCTGCACGCCGCGCGTATGCGCGAGCGCGGCTTCAACCAGAGTGAGCGGCTGGCATTCTTTGTCAGCCGGACGACCGGTCTGCCGATGGCCCCGCGCGCGCTGGCGCGCATCCGCCATACCGAGCATCAGGCTCGCCTGGGCGCGGCTGAGCGCAGGCAAAATGTGCAGGGCGCGTTTGCGGCAGATGAATCAGTCTGCGCTGGCAAGCATGTTTTGCTGGTGGACGATGTGCTGACAACCGGCAACACCCTGGGCGAGTGCGCGGCGGCGCTGCTGGCTGCCGGCGCGGAGCAGGTGTCTGCGCTGACGCTGGCGCGAGCAAGCGACTGATCCTCGCCGGCCAATCGGGCCGGCGGCAAGGTGAAGACAAGTCATACTGACATTGAAGAGAGGAAGCAAGATGGAACTCACAATACAAGGCCACGGATGGGAGATCAGCCGGCGTTTTGAGGAGTATGTCCACAAAAAGGCCGATCGGCTGGACCGTTACCTGCCCGGCGTGGAAGACATGCGTGTGGAGGTGACGCGGCAGAGCGCCAAGGACGATGCGGCCAAGTCGCTCCAGTTGACCATCCGCCGGAAGCGCACGTTGCTGCGGGTAGAAGAGCAGGACGCTGATTTGTTCAAGGCGTTCGACACGGCGCTGGATAAGATGTATCACCGCATCGCGCGCTACAAGGGCCGCCGGGTGGATCGCAAGCGCAATGCCGCTCTGCCGGCCGAGGATGCGGAGCTGGCAGTGGCCGAGGCGTTGCCCATTGACATCAGCGCCGATGAGGCCCCGGAGGAGCAGCGTGTGGTGCGCGTCAAGACCTTCGCGGTCACCCCGATGAGCGTCGATGAAGCTATCGAGCAGATGGAACTGCTCGGCCATGACTTCTTTGTGTTCAGGCACTCCGACGACGACGCCGTCAAGGTGGTGTATCGCCGCAAAGCCGGCGACTATGGCCTCTTGCAGCCGGAGAAATGATCGCCATGTGACGACAGACCGGGCCGCCGTCGCGCGGTCCGGTCTGTTTCATTCCACCCGGCTGGCGCGCTCAATATCCCGCTGAGCGTCGCGTTTGGCGATGGTTTGACGCTTGTCGTATTGCCGTTTGCCTTTGGCAAGCGCGATCTCGACCTTGGCCCGCCCCTTTTTGAGATACACCCGCGTCGGCACAACGGTGTAGCCTTTCTGATCGATCCCGCGCGCCAGTTGCCCGATCTCTTTCCTGTGCAACAGCAGTCTGCGCTCGCGGCGCTCGTTGTCCGGTTTGCTGAAGCCGGTGGCCATGGCGTAGGGCGAGATGTGCATGTTCAGCAGCCACGCCTCGCCGTTGCGCACCACCACGAAGGCGTCGCGCAGATCCACTTTGCCGGCGCGCACCGACTTGATCTCGCCGCCGGTCAGCGCCAGGCCGGCCTCATAACGGTCTTCGAGGTGGTAGTCGAACGATGCGCGCCGGTTAGTGGCGACGACTTTGACGGGTGTTTCGCTGGTCATGAGGGTTCGTGTTGCGTGTCTCGTGTTGCGTATGGCGTATTGGGCGCTGAGGTCGTTAATCCAAAATCCAAAATCTAAAATCCAAAATTTCTGCGCACGTCCTCAATGTGCGCCCGGATGTGGATGAGCCGGCCCGCGCTGGCCTGCAACGCCGACCTGGCGTCCTTCAGCCCGCTGCCGGTGAGTTGCAGCACGACTTCGTCGTCAGGCCGGATGACGCCGGCCTGGCGCGCTTTCACCAGGCCCACGTAAGCGGCGGCGCAGGCCGGCTCGACGAACACCGCCGCCTCGCGCGCCAGGATGCCCATGCTGTCGAGCATCTCCTCGTCAGTGGCTTCGACAAACACGCCGCCCGTCTGCCGCACGGCGCGCAAGGCCATCACGCCGTCGCGCGGCAAATCCGCGCTGATGCCGCTGGCAATGGTGCTGGCCGGCGCAGCAGTGATGCTCTCGCCGCCCGACTGCCAGGCGCGATACAGCGCCGGCGCCAGCGCAGCCGTGACGCCGATGAAACGCGGCATGTGGTCGATCCATCCCACGCTCAGCAGATCCTTGAATCCTTTGTGCAGCCCGCTGATGATGTTGCCGTCGCCGACCGGCGCAACCAAAACGTCTGGCGCGCGGAAGGGGCCGCTTTGACCAAAGCGGCCCAATTGTTCGCAAATCTCGAAGGCCGCCGTCTTCTTGCCTTCGCGCGTGTAAGGGTTGATGCCGGTGTTGCGGTTATACCAGTCGAACTCGCGCGCGGCCTGCAACGCCAGGTCAAAGGCGTCGTCGTAGCTGCCCTCGACCGCGTATACCCGCGCGCCGTGAATCAGAATCTGCGCCAGCTTGCCCTCCGGCGTGTTGCGCGGGACGAAGATCACCGTCTGGATGCCTGTGCCGGCGCACAACGTGGCCAGCGACGATGCGGCGTTGCCGGTTGACGCGGCGCAGATCGTTTGGACGCCGGCGCGCAGCGCGCGCGCAATCACCATCGCGCTGGCGCGGTCCTTGAAAGAGCTGCTTGGCAGCCGGCTGTCGTCTTTCAGCCACACCGTCCGGATGTCCAGCGCGCGTTCGATTCTCGTCGCGCGATACAGCGGCGACGCGCCAAAGGTTGTGAGCGGGTGTGACCTTAAATCTGCTGCCTCCGGCGTGTCCTGTGGCGGCGCGGGGCAGGGCAACGGCAACAGCGGCGCATAGCGCCACACCGACCGATCAGGATTGGCAATCAGAGCCGCCGGGTCGATGTCGCGCGCGATGCCGGCGTAATCGTAGCGCGCGTCGAGGTTGCCGCCGCAACGCGGGCAGGTGTACACGGCCTGTTCGACCGTGAGTGTTTCAGAGCACTGTGTGCACGCGAAACCAGTCAGATGCGGATTCATAGGGCATTACTGTACACCGGCGCGCAAACGCGCGGCAGAGCGGTTACCATCGGGCCATCATGCGAACCAAAATGACGCACCCGGCCCTGTTGTTGCGCGGCATTAGCGCCGCCCCGTTGGTCACAGCGTATTTTGAATGGAGCCAGCTCAAGCAGTTGTACCGGCAGGGCTGGTTGCGGCGCGGCGCGCCGGCGGATCGCTGCGAGAGCGTGGCCGATCACACCTTCAGCGTGGCCGTGCTGGCGATGCTGATGGCCGATGCATGCGCGCCTGCGCTGGATGCGCTGAAAGTGTTGCGCATGGCGCTGCTGCACGACTTCGGCGAAATCTACGCCGGCGACATCACGCCGTCTGACGGCGTTGACCCGGCAGACAAACACGCGCGCGAGCGTCACGCCATTCATGAGGTGCTGGATAAGCTGCCCAATGGCGCGCGGTTTGTGGCGCTGTGGCACGAGTACGAGGCCGGCGCGTCGCCCGAAGCGCGCTTCGTCAGGCAGATCGACCGGCTGGAAATGGCGTTGCAGGCTGCGCTGTACGAACGGGCCGGGCTGATCCGCGCGGATGAGTTCCTTGTCTCCGCTACTGCGGCCATCACCGACCCCGATCTGCAAACCGTGTTGCGCGAACTGGACGCGCTGCGAGTCTCTGGACAAACGGATGGTTCGCGGCAAACCGGCGCGTGATCACATGCCGCGCTCGCCCCGGATGTATGGAACGCCCAGCGCCGCCGGCGCGCCCATGCGCTTCTTCAGCGCCTCGCGCGAGCCGATGAACAGGATCAGGATCACCAGCGCATAGGGCAGCATTTGCAGGAAGAAGCCCAGCTTCGGCATGTAGTAAAAAGGATTGGCGAACCACAACAAGGTCTGCGGCCCCTGCAAGTCCAGAATCAGCCGACGCAGCGCGCCGAACATGTACGCGCCGGCGGCGGCGCGCCAGGGGTTCCACTGCGCAAAGATGACCAGGCCCACGGCGATCCAGCCCTGGCCGGATGTGGTGAGTTCGCTGAACCAGCCCGGCGACACCGCCAGGCTGATTGTGCCGCCGGCCAGCCCGGCCAGCAGCCCGCCGACGAACACGTACTGATAACGCAGCCGGTAGACGTTGATGCCCAGCGCGTCGGCGGCGGCGGGGTGCTCGCCCACAGCGCGCAGGTGCAGCCCCGGTCGCGTGCGGTGGATGTAGAACCATGCCGCCGGCGTCAACACATAGCCCAGATACGTCATCGGGTTGTGGTTGGTGAACAGGATGGGGCCGAGGATGGGGATGTCCGAGAGCGCCGGCACGCTGATGGACGGCAGCAAAGCCACTGCGCCGGCTCTGCTCAACCCTTCGCCCAGCACCATGCTTAGGCCGATGCCGACGAAGTTGATGGCCAGGCCGCTCACAACCTGATCCGCCTGAAAATGGATGGTCACGACAGCGTGCAGCAGGCTGAGCGCGCCGGCGGCCAGCATGGCGAAGAGCAGGCCGAGCCACGGCTGCCCCAGCATCACGGCCGTCTTGTAGGCCGTCATCGCCCCGATGAGCATCATGCCCTCGATGCCGAGGTTCATCACGCCGGACCGCTCGGCCATGATCTCGCCGACGGCGGCGAACAGCAACACGGTGCCGCTGGCGACGCCGGCCTGCAGAATCACAATCCAGTCAATCAAGGTGTCCTCCGCGCGGCGCGTTTACAGGCGCTCGATGCGGCGCTCGATGCGGCGCTCGATGCGAATGCGATAGCGCAGCAACACATCACTGGCGATGACGCAGAACAGAATGATGCCCTGCAACATGCGCGGCACCCCCGACGGCTGGATCTCGCGCCCGGCCTGGATCAATCCGCCAAACAACACCGACACCAGAATCACGGCAAATGGGTTGAGCTTGGCCAGCCAGGCGATGATGATGCCGGTGAAGCCGTAGTTGTTGGAGATGGCCCCTTGCAGTCGATGCACCACACCGGCGATTTCGGCCATGCCGGCCAGCCCGGCGATGCCGCCCGACACCATCATCATCAGCACCGTGTTGCGCACGATGTTGACGCCGGCGTAGCGCGCGGCCTGTTTGTTGTCGCCGATCAGGCGGATCTCGTAGCCCCACCGGCTGCGTGAAATGATGAACCACACCACCACCGAGGCAATGACGCCAAACAGGATGCCGAGATGCAGCGTCAGGCCGGCAAACTGAGGAATCTGCGCTGCGTAGTCGGTCAGCCTGGGCAGCCAGGTGTTGCGTGGAAACATCGGCGACATCTGAAAGCCTGATTCGCTCCATTCACCGAACACCCAGAACAAGACCCACGAGACCGCGATGTAGTTCATCATCAGGGTGGTGATGATTTCGTTGACATTGAATTTGGCTTTGAGCAGGCCGGGGATAAGACCCCACAGCGCGCCGCAGACGAAGCCGGCCAGCATCATGGCCGGGATCATGATCACGCCGGGCGTGTCTCGTGGCAGGAGCGGCGCCAGCACCACTGCGCTTGCGCCCCATGCGCCGAGGAAGAACTGGCCTTCCGCGCCGATGTTCCACAGTTTCATGCGGAATGCCAGCGCGCAGGCCAGGCCGACCAGAATCAGCGGCGAGGCTTTGACCAGCGTGTCGTTGAACACGCCAATGTCGCCAAACGCTGCTTTGATCAGGTGGGCATACGTGGCGAAGGGGTTGCCGCCGGCGATGGCGATGACTACGCCGCCGATAATGAACGCCACGATCAAGGAGCCGATCGAGGTCAGCGCCGGCAGCCACTTCGGCGCGCTCATGCGTTGCTCAAGCGCAACGGAAAATGGCAGGCGCCAGCCTCGCGCAGCCGGCTGCGCCGCAGACATCTCTTGCCCTGTCACCTTAAATCAACCTTGTCAACTTTATCAACAGGGCGAATGATGATTCGCCCCTACGGCTTGCCAACCTTACCAACCTTACCAACCTTATCCCCCTGCGGGGTGCCGGCCATCATCAGGCCGATGCTGGTCAAGGTCGCTTCCTCGGCCTTCAACTCGCCCATGTGCCGCCCCTCGTAAATGCCCACGATGCGATCAGACAAGGCCATGATCTCCTCCAGCTCTTCGGAAATCAGGAGGATGGCTGTGCCCTGGTCGCGCTCCTTTAACAGCAGGTTTTGCACGGCTTCGATCGCGCCCACGTCTAAGCCGCGCGTGGGCTGCACGGCGATGATGAGGCGCGGCCCGGCCGACATCTCGCGGGCCAGGATGGCCTTCTGAAGATTGCCGCCTGACAACAGGCGAGCCTGCACATCCACGGACGGCGCCATGATGTTGTATTCGTCTTTCAGTTGATTGGCCTGCCGGCGGATGATGGGCAGATTGAGCGCCCAGCCGTTGCAGATGGGCGGCTCGCGGTGGTTCTTCATGATGAGGTTGTCGGCCAGGCTGAGGCCGGGCGCGCTGCCCACGCCGTGGCGATCCTCAGGAATGTGCGCCACGCGCCGCTCAATCGCCGCGCGCGGCGCCTGATTGGCCACGTCTTCGCCGGCGATCATCACTCGCCCGCAAGAGCATTTGCGCAGCCCGGTGATCACTTGGGCCAGTTCGCTTTGCCCGTTGCCGGCCACCCCGGCGATGCCGACGATTTCGCCGGCGCGCACCTGAATCGAGAAGTGCCGCAATGCCGGCAGGCCGCGATCGTTCTCCGCGCACACGTCCTCCACCGACAGCACGACATCGCCCGGCCGGCATGGTTGTTTAGCGATGGTGAACACCACCTCGCGCCCGACCATCAACTGCGCCAGTTGCGCCTTGGTCGCGCCCTGGGCAGGGATGCCCGCTGCCGTGACGCGGCCCTTGCGCAGCACGGTGATGCGATTCGAGATCGCCAGCACCTCGTCCAGCTTATGGCTGATGAAGATGATGGAATGGCCGCGCGCAACCATGGCGCGCAGTGTGTCGAACAGCTCTTCGACCTCCTGCGGCGTCAGCACGGCGGTCGGCTCATCCATGATGAGCACCTTCGCGCCCCGGTACAGCATCTTCAGAATCTCGACCCGTTGCTGCTCGCCGACCGACAACTGCCAGATTCTGGCTTTGGGATCGACCTTGAGGCCATATTGCGCTTGCAGCGCCAGGATGCGCCGGTCAAGCTCGGCCATCCGCAGCAAGAAGCGCGGCTCAGACAGGCCGAGGATGATGTTCTCGGTGACTGTCTGGGTCGGCGCCAGCATGAAGTGCTGATGCACCATGCCCAGGCCGGCGGCGATGGCGTCGCGCGGCGAGTTGAAGTGAACGGGTTGCCCGTTCAGCATGATCTCGCCTGCGTCGGGCCTGTACAGGCCGGCGAGGATATTCATCAGCGTGCTTTTGCCGGCCCCGTTCTCGCCCAGCAGCGCGTGCACCTCGCCCGGCTTCAGATCGAAGTCGATGTGGTCGTTGGCCAGCACGCCGGGAAACCGTTTCACAATGCCGCGCATTTCCACCGCACAGGGCGATGCCGCAGGACGATTGGGTGGTTGGGTGGGGTCCATATGCAGTGCTGAGTGCTGAGGAGTGAGTGCTGAGGAGTGAGTGCTGAGGAGTGAGTGCTGAGGGGTGAAGCGGGTTGGTGGCATTGATGAAAGACGGCGGACACTGCGCGCTTGCTGCGCGGCAGCCCACCTGTCCGCCGTCCTTCTGCTTCTGGCTACTGACGACTGACGACTGACGACTGACGACTGACTACTGACTACTGACTACTGACTACTGACGACTCCTCTACTGCTTCGGCAGCTCAGCGGTCACTCCCTCGGCCCACCAGTACATGCAATATTTGCAGGCCAGGCCCTCGGCGCCGGGCGGAAACTGATCCAGGTCGGCCTGGGTCATCTTCTCGCCTTCGGGCACCACGATCTTGCCGGCGTTGTCTTTGATCGGGCCGGCGAACACATCGAAGCGGTTGAACTCGCCCTTCAGCATCTTAGCCAGGATATCGCGCGCCATCTGAATGTCTTCGGCGGGCAGGTCTTTCATGCCCGGCGTCAACTGTTGGCCTTCCATCAGGCCATAGATGCCCAGCGCGCCGCTGTCGGCGTCGAAGTAGTCGAAGCCCGGCTTGTACGTCTTGTCGATGACGCCCTGGGCGATCTTGGCGTAAATCTTGCCCCAGTCCCAGTACGGCGCGGTCAGACAGCGCTCCACCTTGCACGAGCCGACCCAGTCATAGGTGATGCCCCACTTGCCCTTGGCCTGCGCCACATCGGCGGGGGCGGGGGTGTCGGCGCCGGTGAACACGACGTAGGCGCCGGCGTCAAAGAGCGATTCTGCGGCGGCTTTCTCAACAACCGGATCGTGCCAGGTGTTGATCCAGCGCACGTCCAGGGTGCAGTCCGGGCAGGTCTTGCGCATGCCGAGGGCGAAGGCGTTGCCCAGGCGCAACTCTTCGGGGATGGGGAAGGTAGCGATGTAGCCGAGTTTGGTTTGTCCGTCCAGTTTGGCGCGCGACCCGGCAATCATGCCGGCCAGGTACTTCATGTTTTCCATCGCGCCGAACAGGTTGCCGAAGTTCTTGCCATTGGTCTTGAAGCCGCTGACGTGGATGAAGGTCTGGTTGGGGAATTCCTCAGCCACGGCGCCGGTGGCGTCCATGTAGCCGAACGATGTGGTGAAAATCAGGTCGAAGCCTTTGCGCGCCAGTCCGCGAATCACCTGCTCGGCCTCGGCGCCCTCCGGCACATTCTCAACATAGGCAACATGCGCATTCGGCACGTTCTGCCCGACATAGACCAGGCCCTCGTAGTGCGCCTGGCTCCAGCCACCGTCATCATGCGGGCCGATCAACACGCCGGCCACGTTGAATTTGCCCGGCTGGACATCCGGGATTTGCAGGCCGGCCTGTTGCTGCGGTTGGGCCGGCTCGGCAGGGGCTGCCTGGGTCGGCTCAGCCGCCTTGGGGGCGGCGACCGGCGCGGCGCACGCGGCGACGAGCAGGCTGACGGCGCCAAAGACCAGCATACGTTTGAATGGGATGGGTTTCATACGATTCTCTCCTTGCTCCTTTGATTTGACATGCCACGGCCCCGGTTGTGTTGGATGGGGTGGCTTCGCGGTCGGAACCCAATTATATTACCGCACCCTCGGATGACCGGATGACGGGTGTCTTCACAACCAGGGGCAAGATACCGATTTGGCTTGCCGACGCCATCGCCCATACACAAAGATCGCTGAGAGAAGTCCTTAAACAGACTCTGCGTCCTCGGCGTCTCTGCGGTGAGTTTCCCAGTCTATCTGTTGCGGGCCGGCTGAACGATTGTCCTCAGCAGGGCCGGCCGGCGATGGGGCGGCGTCCCCATCCGCTGTCACCGTTGTCACCGTGGCGACCAGAATGCGTTGGCGCCCGTCACAAGGCGCTTGATCGCTACAGCGGTGTTGCTGGCGCTCAGATTTGCGACGCCAATCTCCACCGTTTGTCGCTCGCTCAGGATCGAGGAGAAAACCAGTCTTCTCCCATCGGGCGACCACGGCGTGGTCGAGCGGGAGTATTGGTCGAAATAGGCCAGGTATTGAGCGAATTCGCGGGTTGGCAATGTATCAGCCACTTGAACGGCGCTGCCGTTGCGCGCGTCCACGATCTCGATGCGCGTCAGCACGGCGCCCTCGTCCGCGCTCGAGCCGCTGGCGCGCTGGATGTTCTCTTCGATGTTTGATGGCGGCGCTCCCGTCACCAGAGAATAGACAGCCAGCCGGGCGCCATCCGGCGACCAGAAGAACGCCGAGGCGCGATCGTGGATGCGGCTGCGCTGACCGGCGCCCAGGTCGGCAATGAACAACGGCGCCGGGCTGGTAAACACGGTCTCGGTGTCGAGCCAGGCCACGCGACGACCATCGGGCGACCAGGCGAACGCGGCGACATGATTGATTGGGGCAATGGCGCAGATCGGCCGGCCTTCGGCGTCGGCCAGCGCAAGTTCATCCCGGCCAGAGAAACGCGCGACGAACAGCATGTGCCGGCCGTCGGGCGAATAGTGCGGCGACCTGAACGCGCCGGGGGTGACGTCCAGTGCGCGCGCCGATTGCCGGGCCATGTCGATCACGATGATCCGTTCGGCTGCCTGCGCGTCTGTTGATCCGCTCTGTCCCCCCACGCGCGCCACCATCGCGCCCGAATCTGCTCGCCAGTGCCAGTACGCCGACTGACCGATATCGATCCGCCCGATTGCCGCGCCGTCGCTGCTCGCCACCCGCAATTCGCCCGTTTGCTGTTGCGCGTCGAACGTCAGGAACGCCAGCAATTGGCCATTCGGCGCCCAGTCCAGATAGGGAATGGGGCCTGAGCGGCTGGCGTGCATGGTGACGCGTTGGGCTTGCGGTTGCGCTGGTGCGACATACACCGTCCGCGTGATCGTTTCGGTTGCCACGTTCAGATTCACGCCCACAAATGCCAGTTGCCGGCCATCCGGCGAGAATGTCGGATATTGATAAAAGCGCGCCAGGCCCCTGGCTTCGCTGATGATCGCATCCGTCGTTACTCGCGCAGGCTGGCCGCCTTCGGCATCGATCAATGCAACGTCGCCGTCCAGGGTCATGAAGACGATCTGCCCCGGCCCGTTCGCCGGTATGGGCGCAGAGGCGCCGAGGGTGTACTGGCTGCCGTCGCACAACGCCAGCGAGGTTCTTCGCGCGGCCGGCAGAGGGGTGACTGGCGCGCCGCCTGATTCGGGCGCAAGTGTCGCAGGCGCCGGCGCAGGGGTGGGCGTGCGCGTCGCCGGCGGTTCGCTGAAAGGCGGCAACGTGCGCGTGGGCAACAACGAAGACGGCGTGGCGCGCGCGCCGCAGCCGGCGAGGATGATGGTTGCCAGCAACACGCCGGCCGCGCGAACCGAAATACGCCTAAAACCAACCGCGATTCCAGCCTTCGTCTTGACCGTGGCCATATTCTGTCTCCAGTGCGCCTGTCCAAACCGGCGCCCGGGCGCGACACGCGCCAGGCTGATACGGCCATTGTAACGATGTGGCGCAGCCAAAATGTAGACGAGATGGGGCCGGCGTCGCCTGTGCAACAAAAAAGCGCAAGCCGCGCGGAGTCTGCATTGCTTTGCGCTGTGTTATCGAATGAGCCGCCAGGGACTCGAACCCCGAACCAATTGATTAAGAGTCAACTGCTCTGCCAATTGAGCTAGCGGCCCGCGCACGCAGTGGTGCGGCTCAAAATTATACACATCCGTCTGGATCGCGCAAGCGCTGAGCGCAGGGACAAGCCTGGCGGCTTGTCCTACGGTATCTCCACGGCGCTTCGGCGGCTGAGCCTGTCGAAGCCGCCCAGGCCGTTGCCTTCGACAGGCTCAGGCAACGGCGACACGCTCAGGCAACGGCGCCGACGCGGTGGATAATCGCTCGTCGCATGATGCTGATCGAACAGGCGCTGCCCGAACTGCGAACTGCGCTGCGCGCGCATCCGATTGTGTTGCTGTGCGCGCCCCCCGGCGCCGGCAAGAGCACCGTTGCGCCGCTGGCCCTGCTTGCCGAAGACTGGCTGCAAGGCCGGCGCATTCTGATGCTCGAACCGCGCCGACTGGCCGCGCGCGCTGTCGCCGCCCGAATGGCTCATCTGCTTGGCGAAGCGCCCGGCCAGACGGTCGGCTATCGCGTGCGCTTTGAAAACCGCGTCACTACGCGCACGCGCCTGGAGGTGTTGACCGAGGGTATCCTCACGCGCCGGCTGCAACATGATCCTGCGCTGGATGGGGTGGGGCTGGTCATCTTCGACGAATTTCACGAGCGCAATTTGCATTCAGACCTGGCGCTGGCGTTGTGCCGCGACGCGCAATCGGTGTTGCGGCCCGATCTGCGCCTGCTCATCATGTCGGCCACGCTCGACGAGCCGGCCATGCGCGCAGCCCTGGGTGACGCCCCGCTGGTGCGGGTGGAAGGCCGGCCATTCCCCGTCGCTTTGCGCTACGCCGAGCGCGATCTTCCCGCGCCGTTGGCAGAGCCGGTGGCGCAGGCGGTGTCTCGCGCAGCGGCCGAGCAGCCTGGCGACATGCTCGTCTTCCTGCCGGGGGCGCGCGAAATCCGGCGTGCAGAGGCGGCCATCGCCCGACAACAGCCTGATCTGCTCATCTGCCCGCTGTATGGCGATCTGCCCCTCGATGCCCAACAGGCCGCCATCACGCCCGACGCCGCCGGGCGCAGAAAAGTGGTGCTGGCCACGTCGATCGCCGAGACGTCTCTGACGATCGAAGGGGTGCGCGCGGTGATCGACGCTGGGTTTGCCCGTGCGCCGCGCTTCGATCCGCGCACCGGCCTGACCCGACTCGACACTGTTCGCGTGACGCTCGATTCGGCGGATCAGCGCGCCGGGCGGGCCGGGCGGTTGGGGCCGGGAATCTGTTATCGCCTGTGGACGCAGCAGACGCATCGTCAGCTCAGCCCCGCCCGCGTCCCGGAAATCCTCGAAGCCGATCTTGCCGCGCTGCGTCTGGAGATAGCGCAATGGGGCGCGCGAACGGTCGATGCCCTGCCCTGGATCACTGTACCGCCGGCTGGCGCGCTGGCGCAGGCGACGGCTCTCTTGCAGATGCTCGGCGCGCTCGACCCGGACGACCCAGGCCGCATCACCGGGCGCGGCCGGCGGCTGTTGGACTGGGGCGCTCATCCGCGTGTGGCGCATCTGCTGGCCGAAGCGCAGCAGGCCGGTGGCGCGCAGGCGGCCCTGGCCGCCGATATCGCCGCGCTGATCGAAGAGCGCGACCCCTTGCCCGATGAAATCAGCGCCGACCTGACGTTGCGCGTCGAGGCGCTGCGCCGGTGGCGCAGGATGGGGTCGCACGACGGGGCGCAGGCCGGCGCCGACGCTCGCGCGCTGGCGCGCATCGAGCGATTGGCGGCTCAGTGGCGAAAGATGCTTGGCGCGCCCGGCCCTGCGATCCCAACTGACGATTCGCCGCCCGATCCCTGCGACGTAGGGCGCATGATTGCGCTGGCCTATCCCGATCGCGTGGCGCAACAGCGCAACGAGGGATCGGGTCGCTATCGACTGGCACTGGGCCGGGGGGTGCGGCTGCCGGAGCATGACGCGCTGGCCGCGCATGAGTGGCTGGCCGTCGCGCACGCCGACGCCGGCCAGCAGGGCGAGGGGCGGGTGTATCTGGCGGCGCCGCTGCGCCCGGAGGATTTGCAGCCATACCTCACCGAGCGCGAAGTGGTGGGGTGGGACGCGCGACAGGGCGCGTTGATTGCGCAGCGCGAATGGCGTGTGGGCGAATTGACGCTGGCGACGCGCCCTTTGCCCCAGCCGGCCCGCGCGCAGCGCATCGCCGTGTTGTGCGACGTGATCCGCCGCGAAGGATTGGATCTGCTGGGTTGGACCGATGCGGCTCGCCAGTGGCAGGCCCGCGCGCAGAGTGTGCATCTCTGGCGCGGCGACCCCTGGCCCGATGTGTCCGACCCGGCGCTGCTGGCCAACGTCGAGGCATGGGCCGGGCCGTGGCTCGATGGCGTGACAAAGCGGGCTGATTTCGCGCGTCTGGATGCGCTGACGCTGTTGCAACGCTGGATGCCCGGCCCGTTGCGGGCGCAGCTCGAGTCGCTTGCGCCGGAGCGATTGGCTGTGCCAAGCGGCTCTCACATCCGTTTGCGCTATGCGATGGACGGTTCGCCGCCGGTGCTGGCGGTGAGGATTCAGGAGATGTTTGGATTGGAGGACACGCCGACCGTCAACGAGGGCCGGGTGAAAGTGCTGGTGCATCTGTTGTCGCCGGCGCAGCGCCCGATTCAGGTCACGCAGGACCTGCGCAGCTTCTGGCGCAACACCTATCCCGTGATTCGCAAGGAGTTGCGCGGTCGATATCCGAAACACGCCTGGCCCGATGACCCGTGGAATGCGCCACCCACGCGCAAGCCGGCGCGCCCGGCGCGGTGACAGTGACAGTTCAGGTAAGATTCCCGGAGTCTTTAAGACTCCGGGAATCTTAGGGAATCTTAGGGATCTTACGGCTGGGATAAATCTCACGCGAGGGTTGTATATGGCCGGCACACATGCGTTGACATCCGGCATCCGGGGCCATTCGCTTGCGAAGGGGTCGCGCTGGCTGGCGGCCGGCCTGTGCGCAAGTGCGTTGGGATTGGCTGCCTGTGGCGCAGAGGAACCGCCACAGGCAGCTATCACTCCTGGCGTCACGATGGTCGTGACACTGCATCCGCCGACAAGGACGCCTGAGCCGACTCTGACTGCGCCTGCGACAGAGATACCAACACCCGGCCCGCAATCGGAGCAGACGCTCAAGTCGGCCTACGAGGCGGCGCTCACCGTGCAGTCAGCGGAAGCGTTGCTGGAAGAAGTGGCCGCGCGCATCCAGGATGGCAAGCTGGCCGGCTTCACGGGGCTGGTGGCGGTGGCTGCCGCGCAGGCCATGCTGTCGCCGGCTCAACGCGCGTTCGAGCAGCCGGCCCCGCTGCCAGAGCTGGCGTCGCTGTGGGAGCAGGGCGCGGCCGCAGCCGGCGCGCTGGCTGGCGTGGTGGAACGCTGGACGGAACGGAAGATCGGGGCGAGCGACGTGCCGGCGGAGCTTGAGCCGGTGCGCGCGCAAATCGCTGAGATGGAGCTGGCCGCGCGCCAGATCATTCTGGATCGCTTCAACCTGAACCCGGCCAGGCTGGATGAGTGGCGCGCTGCGACGCTCGGGGCGCTCGAGGCCGGCCGGCGGCAGGCGCTGGGCGAGTGACGATCGCGCTTGCGTGAGCGCGGCGATCAACGCGGCGGGGATGCGCCCTTGCGACGCCGGCGTTTGGCCGGCGCGTGGCCGGATCGTCGATCCTCAGCGGACGTTGCCCCGCTCTGCATGTAGTCCGGAGACATGAACCACGCGACACACAGCCCATACACCCGGCCATTCGGGTCGGCCGGCTCATTCAGCAAATCTTCTTCCAGTTGCTCCACGCGCTCCGCGTACCAGCGCGCGCGCTCGGCGGACAGGCGCGCATGCGGGAAGCCGATGATGGTGATGGCTTCACTGCGCTCGTCGGTCAACGCATCGGCCAGCTCGCCGCGCGCAGTGTTCATGATGTCCATTGGCGCGGCGCCTTTCTCCACCAACTCCGGCGGGAGGTCGAATTGAAAGATGCGCGCTGTGCGGGTGTAGTACTTGGAAATGATGCCATTGGTCACCCGCCGGGCCACCACCTGCGCCAGCCCGGCCGCTTCGAGCACGCGCAAGTGATAGCCGATGGCGCCGGGCGACGCCTTGAGCCGGTCAGCGATTTGCTTGGCTGTGGCCGGCTGCGCGCGGATGACGCCCAGGATGCGCGAGCGCACCGGATCGCTGACGGCTTTGAACTGCTCCAGTGTGGTGATGGCCAGCGACTTGGGCAACTCTGGCATCTCGACCGGAATATCGTGGGGCAGGGCGGGCAGTGTGTTGCTCTTGTCCTCTGCGGCCGATCTGGTCTTTGCGCGCTGCGGATTCTGACGCGGCATGCTCTGGATGAACCTCGTTGTGCGTGATGAATTGGGTGGATGGAATCCGTTTTGTCGAGTGACAGTCTATCTCGATTTCAGTCCGTTGCTGCGCTGCTTGCGCCGGCAATGGCTGGGGCTGCCTCGGGCGCACGGATCGAAACGCTGTGGTCCGGCAGGATATCTTCAGCGTCGCGCACCGGCCTGATCAGATAGCCAAATGCGCCGACTGCGGAGATGGCCGCTCCGGCCAAAATCATCATCAGCGCCATGCCGGCGCCGGGGCCTGCGCCGACCAGACCGCCAAACGTCTGCGACAGCCAGGTGTCGGCGCGCATGGCCGGCTCGAGCGCCTGATCGGCCAGCAGGCCGGCAATCACGGGCGTGATTGGCTGCGTCGCCCAGGCGATCAGACGCCGGGCTGCGAACACGCGCCCCTGCACGTCTGGCGCCACTTTGGATTGCCAGATTGCCTGATTGGAGCCGTTGATGGTGGGAATCAACAGCGCGCCGAGGAACGAGGCAGCGGCCCAGACTACGACGCCCTGACCCAGTCCCATGAGCGTGGCGCCCAGCAGGCCGGTCAACACGTGGCCGAGCAACACGCCGTGCACGCGCCGCTTGAATCCGCCCCACACACTCAGCAGCACGCCGCCCACGATGCCGCCAATGGCGCCGACGGTCTGCACGGCGCCGAAAGCGATCTCGCTGTTGCCGGTGCGCGACAGAATCATTGGCGCTGTGACGGTGATGGCAAGGCCGGCGAACAGGTTGCCGAACAGGAACACGAGTTGCAGGCCGAGCAGGCTGGGCCGGGAGAAGATATAGCGGAAGCCGTAGGCGGCCTCTTTCAGCAGGTTGCCGCGCCCTTCGCGCCCGGCCTCGGTGACGGGAGGTTGCGGCACGAACACGATCGCCAATGCCAGGACTGCGAACACGAATGTGATGACGTCGATGGCCAGGATGCCGAGCAGGCCGATGACCGGCAATAGCGCGCCGGCCAGCAATGGCGCCAGCACGCCCGGCCCCATTTCCATCAGCGACATCAGGCCATTGGCGCGCCCAAGCTGCTGTTTGGGCACCATCAGGCTGATGCTGGCCGAGTAGGCCGGCCATTGGAAGGCGTTGAAGACGCCCATGATGGCCGAGGCCAGGTAGAGATGCCAGACGGCCAGCGCGTCCGCGGCCTGTAGCGTCAGCAACAGAATGGTGGCTGCGCCGGCGCCGAGGTCGCTCAGCATCATCATGAGCTTGCGGTTGTGGCGGTCGATGAGCACGCCGGCCACCGGCGAGATGAGCAGGAAAGGCGTGATGAAAAACACCTGCACCAGGCCGAGCGCAGTGGCGCTGCCGGTTTCCTGGAAGGCCCAGATGGTGATGGCGAATTGCGTCATCTGGGTGGCCAGGATCGACACGATCTGGCCGATCCACACGACGATGAACGCGGTCATGCCGCTGATGGGCTTGCGGGCCGGCGTTGACATGGAGCGCGCCTCCTGTTGGCGCGCCGCGATTGCGGCGCAACGTGCTAATTTTACAGTACGATGTGCGCTTATAGCACGTGTGGGGATTTGTGTCAATGGGGCAGCCTCTGTGATTTGCCCTGCGACACGATTAGAACATGTGTTCTGATAGAATGCTGCCATGCGTGCCACACCCGGATCGAATACACCGCCAGACCGGATCCAACCGGCCGTCGCCTGGCTCGCGTCGCTGCGATGGGCGTCCAGCCGGCGCGCCCACACGCTGGCGCTGAATCGGGCTGCCGGGATCATTCTGCGGGTCAACCCCGCCAGCCTCGACCGCTTCACTCGCGCGCGCCTGTGGCAATACGTGGACTGGACGCGCCTGAACGCCAGAATGGCGCGGGCCATCGTGGCGCGCCTGGACGATGCGCCCGGCCAGCGCGCCGAGGTGCTCAGCGCCCTGCAGGGGGTGATTCGCCAGGCGCGGGCGGCTCGCAAGCGGCGGCCAGTGGCGTTATAGTTTGTCAGACTTCGGCAATCTTGAGGACACACCATGAAATACCGCACATTTGGCCGGCTGGGCTGGCAGGTTTCGGAGATCGGGTTTGGCGCGTGGGCGATCGGCGGCGGATGGGGCGCGCAAAAGGACGAGGACTCGCTGGCGGCCCTGCATCGCGCGCTCGACCTGGGCGTGAACTTCATCGACACGGCGCTCGGATATGGCAACGGCCGCAGCGAGCAATTGATCGGGCAGGTGTTGAAGCAGCGCAAAGGGGAGCGCGTGTATGTGGCGACCAAGATTCCGCCGGCCCCCGGCCCCTGGCCGCCCAGCCCTTACGATCGCATCGAGGATCGCTACCCCGAAGCCTATCTGCGCCGGCAACTGGAGCAGTGCCTGCGCAATCTGGACGTGGAGTGCATCGATGTCTTGCAGTTGCACACCTGGACGCGCGCCTGGAACCGCAATCCGGTGGCGCTGGAGATTCTGCGCCAGTTCCAGAAGGAAGGCAAGATTCTGGGCATCGGCATCAGCACGCCGGAGCACGATCAGAACGCGCTGATCGACTTGATGCGGGGCGGCTGGCTGGACAGCGCGCAGGTGATCTACAACATTTTCGAGCAGGAGCCGCAAGCCGAGTTTTTCCCGGCGGCGCTGGAGAACCGCGTCGGCGTGATCGTGCGTGTGGCGTTTGACGAAGGCGCGCTGACCGGCAAGTGGACAACGGACACCACGTTCGAGCCGGGCGATTTTCGCAACAACTATTTCGCCGGTGACCGGCTGGCGCGCACGTTGAAAAGGGTGGGGCAGGTGAAGGAAGTCGTCGGCGACGCCGAGCCGGATCTGGCGACGGCGGCGCTGAAGTTTGCGCTGAAGCCGGCGGCGGTGTCCACTGTGATCCCCGGCATGCGCAACACGCGCCAGGCGGAGTTGAACTGCGGCGTCAGCGACCAGCCGGCCATGAGCGACGAGTTGGAGCGCAAGCTGCGACCGTTCAACTGGCTGCGCGGCTTCTGGTACAGCGGCAAGTAAGTCAGCTCTCGCGCAGGTCGGTAAAATCGAGTCTGTTGTTCCGGCCTGGCACGGCAGGCCGGCTGGTTTGGATCGGCGTTGACAGGCCATTCACGATAGCGTTGTGGGATGGGCAGGACAAGGAGAGCAGTGATGGATGTGTCGCAACGGAAGTCGACGATTGGGTGGTATCGGTCGCCGGTGAAGCGCGAAGTGCTGGATGCGTTGAACCGGCGCAGCGACTTGCAGGGCGCGTTTCAGACGTTTGGCCACCTGGGGCTGTTGACCCTCAGCGGGGCGGCGGCCTTCTATGTGGCCGGCAACGTGCCCTTTCCGCTGGTTGTGCCGGCGCTGTTGGCGGTTCTCTTCGCGCACGGCACGATGTACGCTTTTCTGCTCAACGGCTTTCACGAGTTCTGCCATCGCACGGTGTTCAGGACCAGAGCTTTGAACACGATCTTCCTGTATGTGTTCAGCTTCCTCGGCTGGTACAACCCCGTGTTGTTCTGGGCAAGTCATCAGGAGCATCACAAGTACACGCTGCACCCGCCGGATGACCTGGAGGTGGTGCTGCCGGTCAAGCTGACGAAGCGCGACTTTTTCAAATCTGCTTTCATCGATCTGTGGAAATTCTGGATCGTGCTCAAGGGGGGTGTGCGGCTGAGTCTGGGCCGGCTGGAAGGCGAATGGGAAAACTATCTCTTCCCCGAGTCAGCGCCCGACGCCCGACGGCGCTTGTTCACCTGGGCGCGCATCACGCTGTTCGGACACGCCGCGCTGGTCGTCGTGTCGCTCGCGCTGGGCGTGTGGCTGCTGCCGGTGTTGATCACGTTTGCGCCGTTCTATGGCGGCTGGCTGCTTTTCTTGTGCAACAACACCCAGCACATCGGCTTGCAGGACAACGCGCCCGATTACCGCTTGTGCACGCGCACCATCATCTTGCATCCCTTCCTCAGTTTCCTGTACTGGCGGATGAACTATCACATCGAGCACCACATGTACGCGGCAGTGCCGTGCTACAACCTGGCGAAGCTGCATGAAGTCATCAAGCACGATCTGCCGCCATGCCCGGTCGGCCTGGTCGCGGCGTGGAAAGAGATCGGCGCGATTTTGAAGCGCCAGGAAGCCGATCCAACGTATCAGCACACGCCACCACTGCCGTCTCACGCGCCGGCAACGACGTAGCAAGACGCAAGGTATGTAGGGCAAGCCGCCGGGCTTGCCCAGACTACCGGGCTTGCCCTTTTGCCGTTAGCCGGCGTCAGAAGCGCCGGTCGATCTCGCGCCGGGCGATCTCGACTGCCCGGCGCGCATTGTTCAGGTTGCCGTGCAGCGTGTACACATCGCGCACGATGAACTCCACAAAGCATCCCCGCGCCGCATCGAGCGTCTCGTTGATGTGCGCGGCCCATGCTTCTTCGTTCAACGTCGCGTCCACGCTGAGGAAATTCGGGTCCGGCTTGCGTGAGAACACAATCTCCGTCCCGCGCAGCGCCTCGCCCATGAAGCGCTGGTCGCACCAGCGCGAGATCGACACTTTCTTGAGATGGGGCAACTGGCGGATGTCGTCCCAGAAGGGATGGGCTGGCTCGCAGCAGCCGTAATACAGCAATCCCATGGGCTGACACACGTCGCGGTAGTACGGGAAGCAAAACTCATGGAACATGCGCGGCGACACGCCCACCGTTTCCTGGCTGTTGGAGCAGTTCCACACGTCGCATTGCCGCGCCGGCATGTCTTCCGCGCCGGCGCCGCGCGCCGGTGAATCGGGCTGCGGCAGGCGGATGGTGAAGTTGTAGCTGGAGCCGAAGCTGTCCTGGTTGCCGTTGTTGAGCCGCAGCAGCCCCTCGTCCTCCATCCACTGCATCCAGCGCAGGGCGTTGTCACGCAGGTAGGCCATCAACGCATGCACGGCGTCGGGCTGGTCGCACATGGCGGTGAAAAACGCTTCCATGCCCATCAGATGCACCACGCGATGGGTGAGCATGGTCAGCACTGAGGTGTAGAAGCGGATGCGCACGGGCAGCAGGTCGCCCAGCAGGTCATCCAGAAAAGCCTGCCAGGCGAACGTCTTGTCACGGTCAACGCGGAACGCAGCCGGCTTCAGCATGGGCAGGTCGCGCTCCAGATCCTTGATGGGATGCAGGAAGCGGTAGCCGGTCTCGACGCCCTCGGCGTCCTTGACGCGCTCGGACGCGATCTGCACGCCGAACTCGTCGATGTCGATGACCCAGCCGATGTCGAATGTGTCGGGGATGACCTTGTCGTCGTCGATCAATTCATGGTTGCGCGTGTTGCGCAAGAGCTGGCGCTCGATTTGCCGGCCGGCCTCTGACTGGCAGCGCAGGATGCGCTCCGGCATGAAGTCGCGGTCGAACGTCCAGGTCTCGATGATGACGGGCGGTCGCGCGCCAGGGCAGCCGTCGTTAAGGTCATACCACATCTGTTTGCGGCGGCTCATGACGGGCAAGGCCGCGTATTCAGCTTGTTTGCGGGCCAGGTCGCGCAGATAGGCGCGTTCATCGTCGGGGATGTGCCATTCCATGCAGCGCATTGTAGCGGCTCCTGGATTGGTAATGATTGGTGAGGAAATTCATCGTTTTTGGTGAAGCCGGCGCCGGCCCGGATGGGTAGTCTTAAAGTCAAATGAATATGAAAAGATTTCTCTTGAGGGGTGACATGAAACGATCTATCCGAACATCGATTTTGGCTTTAGCGAGCGCCTTGCTTTTGTCTGTTGCGGCGCCTGTGACGACCGCAGCGCAAGGCATTCCGCCGGATGACACCGAGGCGGTGTGGCCGCCGGCGACTTTGTCCCAGACCGATCCGACGCCCGCTGCGCAGACGCCGCCTGCGCAGACGCCCGCGCTGCTGGAAGTGTCGGCGCAGGCGGATGGTTCCTGGCGCGCGCAGTGGGTCGGGCCGGCTGTTGACGTTGACAAGGACAGCGCGGCTCAGGCGATGCCGCCGGCTGGCGCGCACCTGAGCGCGCTGGCTCAGGCGCTGCATCAGAATGCCGGCCAGTTGTTCAACCCCGGCCCGGAAATCAACTTCGAGCTGGCCGGGCGCGTCCAGGCGGGGCAGGTATTCACCCTGGCGTTGCCGTGTCAGCCGTCCACCGGCTATGGCTGGCAGCCGGCCGGCATGGCCGGCGACATTGTGCGCGCGGCTGAGTTTCCCGTTCAGGTCGCACGGCTGTCGCACATGCCCGGCACGCCGGCGGTCTGCGTGATGACCGCGCAGGCGCAGGACAGCGGCTATGCCCGTCTGGCGCTCGCTTATCGCCGCCTGTGGCTGGCCGATACGCCGGCCAAGAAAATCACACGCATTCAGGCTGCCGAGGACGGCCCGTCACTGGCTGATCTGGCCCGCACGCTGAGCTGGCCCGTGCCAGAGACGCCTGCTGCGCCGGCGACAGACGCCGCCGTTGAAGCGTCAATGCCTGATGCGCCTGCGCTTGCGCAGGCTGCTCAAGCCCTGCCCGGCCGTTTCAACTGGTGTGAGCAGGGCAAGTGCCCGCCGGTGCGAGACCAGCGACAATGCGGTAGTTGCTGGGCCTTTGCCACCGTTGGCGTCATCGAATCGGTCACGCGCATCACACACGGCGCCAATACTGACTTCTCCGAGCAGTTTTTCATCTCGTGCAACTATCAGGGCTGGGGATGCTCCGGCGGCTGGTGGCCGCTCGACATGGCGGTTGATCGTCGTGTGCATGGCGAGTCGATGGCCGGGCCGGTGGGTGAGTGGAATTTCCCGTACACTGCTTCGGATGGGTCCTGCAACGGCCCGTATGTGCATCGCTGGCAGGGCAAGGCGTGGGGTTATGTGAATCCGGTGAATCCTTACAGCGTGCCCGATGTCAACCAGATCAAGCAGGCGATCTATTCGTATGGCCCGGTGGTCGTCGCTGTGGCGACAGGCTATGCCTTTCACACGTACACCGGCGGCGTCTTTCAAACTAACGAGGCTTCCTCGCCGGACGTCATTGACCATGCAGTGGTGCTGGTGGGTTGGGATGACGCCGGCGGCTACTGGATCGCGCGCAACTCGTGGGGGCCCGATTGGGGCGAGCACTGGAGCGGCCAGCGGCGCAACGGTGACAACGGCTACATGCGCATCAAGTACGGCATCTCGAACATCGGATTTGCCGCCGCTTATCTGAATGGGGCGCGCTTCTTTGGGCGCCAGCTCTTCCTGCCAGGTCTCAGAGGGTTGGATCGCGGTGTCTATCCGGTCCCCAACGGTGATTTCGAGGCGCTGGGCGGCTGGAAGATGAGCCGTTCGGGCTGGTACTCCACCTGGTATCTGCATGCGGGGCGTTATTCCGCCGGTCTGGGCTTTTCGACGGGTTCGATTACGCAAACGGTGACTGTGCCGGCTCAGGCCAGCCGGCTGCGCTTCTGGCGTAGCATCTGCAGCGGCCGCAAAACTCCGGGCACGACCGAAGTGCGCCTGGGCAGCGCCGTGCTCAGATCGTACAATCACTCCCAGGCTGATCGCAATTATTGCTCGAGCTGGCAGCTTGAGGAACTGGACGTGAGTCCGTATCGCGGTCAGCGCCTGGCGCTGGGCTTTTATTTCTCTTCGCCCAGCGACGACGGCGGCATCTGGTTTATGGATGATCTGACCTTCGTTCGCTGAGCTGGCGAGATAGTAATCAGGGCGGGGAAAACCCGCCCTGATTGCTTTTCCGGCTTGCGCGTTTGTGCAAAGCGGTGTATTGGCATCGGCTGCTGCTACTGCGCTTTGCGCGGGCAGGTGGAGAAGCCGAACAGGGTGTACAGGCCGCAGAAGCCGATCGCCCCGGTGACAAGCATCGCCACAGCGACCACGCCCAGGATGATGGCCAGCACGCCGCTGACCTGGCCGGTCAACACCAGCGCGCCCAGCACGAGCGCGATGACAATTCGAATCACGCGATCCACGGTTCCCACATTCTGCTTCATGAGTTGCCTCCAACTTTTTCTGAATACGAATTGCCCGCGATCTTACCCGGCGGGCCGGCGCCTGTCAGTGACTAAAGTCACACAATGCAGGGGCGCGCTGTGAGGAGGCGGGGGAATTGCAGGGAGCATTAGAATCGACGCATGGCGCTCACAGATATTTTCCGGGAAATTGAATCACTGCCGCCTGAAGCCCAGAGGGAGCTAAGCGATTTTGTGGCTTTCCTGAAGGCTCGCTATGCGTCTTTTCCCCGCAAAGTTAAGCCGAAGCCACTGGACAGGGAGCCTTTTGTGGGTTTGTGGAAAGGGCGCGCTGAAATGGCCAATAGTGTCAGGTGGGTTCGAACGCTCCGCGAGACGGAGTGGGAACGCTCATGAGTTTTGTAAAGAACCACCGGGATTATCGTTTTATTGAGGGGGTGTATCTCCTGCCCTATCCGCATGAGGTGTAAAGCAACCGCAAGGCCGGCTTATTCGCGCGCCTTGCGCCGCAGGCTGTCCACATCCCGCAGGGTGATCGTGCCGCGCCCGGTCTCGATCCAGCCGTTGCCGGCGAAATCCTCCAGAATCCGGCTGACCACTTCGCGCGACGTGCCCAGCTCATCGGCGATCTGCTGGTGGGTGAGGTTGAGTTTGAGGGCGCTGCTGTCTGCGCCGCTGTGAGCCACCAGCAGGCCGGCCACCCGCGCGTCCATACGCCGGAAGGCCACTTCGTTGACCACGGCCATCAGCACGGACAGGCGCTGCGCCAGCAGCGCGAACACATAGTCGCGCCAGGCCGGGTAGCGGTCGATCCAATCGCGGAAGATGGGGGCGGGGATGAAGACGGCTTCGGCGTCGCGCTCGACGGTGGCGATGGCCGGGAACTGATGCCGGCTGAGGATGCAGTTGGCGGTGAGGATGCAGCTCTGCCCGCGCTCGAACCGATACAGGGTGATCTCGCGCCCGCTTTGACTCATTTTGTACACGCGCACACTGCCGCTGAGCAGGATGGCGATGGCGCTGCATTCGTCGCCCTCGACGAACACAGTGGCGCCGGCCGGCATGCGCTGGATGGCTGCGTGCCGGGCCAGGTCGTCGGCCAGCGGCGAGCCGGCCTGGCCCGCCGCCGGGCGCACAAAGGGCAACAGGTCGTATAAACGCTCCAGGTCAGTTGCTGCGATCATGGGGCCAATTATGGCCGGTGTTTGGGGAGGCGGCGATCGCGGCGTTGGAACGGCAGTAGAGACGCAATATTTTGCGTCTCTACCACCGCCACCACCATTACCGTGTTACGATAGGACAGACCGATGGATAAATACCAGGGCAAATACCGCATTCCCAGCGCGCGCTGGGCGGTGTGGGATTACAGTACCAACGCCGCCTATTTCGTCACCATCTGCATTGAGGGCCGGGAACATCTATTCGGCGAGGTGGTTAACGGGGAAATGATGTTGACGCCCCTGGGCCAGGCCGCGCGTGATTGCTGGCAGGCCATCCCGGATCACTTCCCGTTTGTGATGTTGGATGTCTGGGTCGTTATGCCCAACCACGTCCACGGCATCGTCATTATTGACAAACCCAACGGGGGTGGTGGACACGGACCGAACCGGTTCGGCCCGCAGTCGCAAAACCTGGCCTCCATCATCCGGGGGTATAAGATCGGCGTAACCAAATTCGCTCGCGCACACAATCTGCCGTTCGAATGGCAGGCGCGGTATCACGACCACGTCATCCGTGACGCGGGTGAATACGAACGCATCCGCGCCTAGCCTATATTATTGACAACCCTAAACGGTGGAATGATGATTGTTTTTACAGGTAGAGACGCAAAATATTACGTCTCTCAATCCCGCGCCGCTGGCGCTTAGCGCCGGCCAGCCACCCGAATGCGGATCTCGCTGAACCCCAGGCTGCGCAAATGCTCGCGCAGGCGCAGCTCGGCCAGCTCCTGCGCCAGGCTCAACATGCTGGGGTTGTTCGTCACCAGATCGGCCAGTTGCTGCTGCGCGCGCGCCATCGCCGCCAGCTCCAGCCCTTCGTACTCTGAATAGATCCAACTGCGCTCCGAGGCGCGGATGCGCGATTCCTCCGGCAGCATTTCCACGCTCAGCACCCGCGCCGCCGGCAACGTCAGCGTAATCGCCGACCCGCTGCGTTCGATATCGCGTTCGTTCAGCCGGGTCAGGTCGAGGCCGACTTTGACGCGCCCGACGGCGTACAGGATCACCCGGTCTGTGCCGAAGATTTGCAGCAGGCCCTCGCGCTCCACTTTGGCCTCTGCCTCGGTGCCCAGGGTGTACTCGACGATGGCCAGTTCGCCTATGTTGCGCCACACCGGCAGCGGGATCGGCGTGGGCGTTGGGGTGGGCGTGGGCAGCGGCGTAGGCGTTGAAGTGGGCGTGGGCGATGGCATCTCAGTGGGCAGCGCTGTGGGCGATGGCAAGGGAGGAACAGGCGTGGCAGTAGGCGGCTCTGGCAAGAGCGCCGGGGTGACGGGGGCCGGCGTCACCTGCACCACCACTACAATCGGTGTGGCAGTGACTGCCGGCGCGTCGTTCGCTGGCGATTCACGCGGCGGAGGCGTCACCAGCCCGCGCACAAACAGCGCGAACAGCAACAGGCTGACCACCGTGCCCACGCCTGCCCAGATCAGACAACCCGTCGAGCTGAAAATGGAACGCGCGCGGGCGCCGGCGCTTGGGCGATTACCTGGCGTTGCCATGCCCGCGACTATAACGCAGGCTTGCGCAAGATGCGGGGGCGCGCAGCGGCCGGAAAAACAGACGGCTTTTGCGCGCGACTGGCCTGGCGCGCCCTGCAAGGGCCCTTACCCTTTCACGGCGCCCAGCACCAGGCCCTTGATGAAGTAGCGCTGCAGGAGCGGATAGACCAGCAGAATCGGCACAATCGAGATCAGCAATGTGGCTGCGCGCAGGCCGCGATTCGACACCAGCGCCAGGAACTCTTCCAGGTTGCCGCTGGCGAACATCTGGGTCACATTGACCTGGTTCAGGAACACTTGCAGGTAGGTTTGCAGCGGGTACATGTCGTTGCTCTTCAGCAGCAGCGAGGGGAAGAACCAGTCGTTCCAGAAGAAGACGGCCTGAAACAGCGACACGGTGGCCAGCACCGGCAACGACAACGGCACGAAGATGCGAAACAACACGTCCATGTGCGTTGCCCCGTCGATCAGCGCCGCCTCTTCCAGCTCCCTGGGCAGGTTGCGGAAGAAATTCATGATGAGAATGGTGATCCACGGGCTGAAGGCAAACGGCACGATCAATG
>Ga0272446_1001355_pt1 | contig 35611 bp, 31 predicted proteins | sample YNPCB0061_FD_194587 | JGI IMG/M metagenome (GOLD analysis project Ga0272446, IMG submission 194587) | Hot spring microbial mat communities from Yellowstone National Park, WY, United States - YNP-CB-006-1 | ecosystem: Environmental > Aquatic > Thermal springs > Hot (42-90C) > Sediment | place...
ACAAAGCCCACCACGAACAGCGTCCTCGTGCATTTGACAGCGTCAATCCCCACCTCAAACTCCCCAAGTCCCTAGACAACCTAGTCATGAGTTGTCTAGAAAAGTTGCCCCAAAACCGCCCCCAGGACGTTAAGGAAATTATTGAAGCCCTCCAACCCCTAGAGGAGCGTTACAGCCCTAGCCGCAGCCTTGCCCAAGGCATTGGGAATCTACTCTCAGTTGTACCAATTAGCCCCAGTCCCAAACCAAATCCAAAATATCTAAAAGATGATAGAGATAATAAAGACAACAGAGCCGAGTCCATTGAACAGGCTTGTCGCGAGGCTGTTTGGCCCAAGGACAAGCCCCAAGCCAAGATTGTATTTCCTCACCTCCTCAAAACTAAAACTGAGGTGGTGCCTACCCTCTGGGTCATGCTAGAGCAGCAGGATATTAAAAACCGCCATTCCAGCACCAGGTACAATCAATTCTTGTTTCTACCTTCTCCGCACCCGATGGTTTTGTGGATTACAGCTTTGTACAGTCCCCTTTACGGTGCACGTTGGTTACCCTGCTATCTAGACCTCAAGACCTCGATCGGGATTCAAACCACAGCTAAATTAGGGGAAACTGGCAGTTACCATATTTTGTTTTTTGCTACCGAGAGCAAGGGCCAACACTGCATCAACGTTATGAAATCCACAATCAAATCTGCCCAGTGTAAGCTCCTCAAGGAATGGACTCGCACTAGTGAAGGCTTTCATGGTAATCCCCAGCCCCAGGTTAGTAAACGCTTTCTCATGCAGGAGCTAGAAAAACTGAAGCCTAAAATTCTCAAGAAATTAGAAGCTGGTGATATTGATCCTAGCCATGCGGGAGATATTTCCGGTTAAACCCATACGCCTTGGCTTTCTTGGTAATTCCGATCCACGGCACACAGGGCGTATTCACCCCCTTGAATTGCCACGCTGGTGGCTTTGGCTGGTAAAATTTGGATTAGTTCCCAGCGATCGCCCTTTCTTTTGTACAAAGTCCAACAGCGGATTTCACCGCCGGGGTGTTGCCAAGTGAGTCGATCGCCTTGGCGAGTTAACCGACCAGGCAAGGGTGGCGGTGTATTGTCAATCCAGGGCATAGTTGGTGGCAGGGCTAGCTGAGTGTAAATCTTGGTTTGCAGACTGTAGTTAATTCTCTGGCGATCTTCGCGGAGGACTTTGATGCTGTAGAGAATGTTGCCCAGGGACAGTCGGGGGGCACGATCGCGACTCAGGATGATCTGCCGCTCAATTTCAGTTATGGGCCAAGCTCCCAAGCGGCTGATATTGTTGCCTGCATAAATATGTCGCTGTCTGGGGTTTTGGTCTAACCACCAGTCTAAAAGCACTGGGTAACTCTGGTTGGGTGTATCGATGGGCCAGTATAACTGGGGAGCCATGTAATCTAACCAGCCCTCCACTAGCCATTTTTTGGGGTCGGCAAATAGCTGTTCGTATTGGTCTAGGCCTTTGACTCCAGGGGGTTGACCGGGGCGGTAGATGCCGAAGGGGGAAATGCCAAATTTTACGTGGGGTTTGAGGCTTTTGATCCCACGGTAGAGGCGAAGTACCATTTGATTGACATTCTCGCGCCGCCAGTCGGCTAAACTCAGCTGGCCACCGCTGTTTCGGTAAGCTGTGTAGGTATTTTGATCAGGGAAGCTTTGTCCTGCGATCGGATAGGGATAAAAATAGTCATCTAAATGCACCCCGTCAATGTCATAGCGTTGCACCACATCCATAATGACCCTGTAGGTGTGGTCTTGCCCCGCCCGTTGTCCCGGATCCATCCAGAGAAGATCGCCGTAGCGGACTACTAAGCTTGGGTTGGTGTTGCTGATGTGGCTGGTGGCTGTGCGGGTATTTTTAGTCCTAGCCCGGTAGGGATTAAACCAAGCATGAAGTTCTAGATTTCTTTCCCGACAGGCTTGGATAGCAAATTCTAGGGGGTCGTAAAAAGGCTGGGGCGGCTGTCCTTGGGTGCCTGTTAGCCAATGGCTCCACGGCTCTAGCTCCGAGGAATAGAAAGTATCTCCTTCGACTCGTACTTGAAAGACCACTGCATTAAAGCGTAGTTCTTGCAAGCGATCAAACAACTGTAATAGCTCCTGCTGCTGCTGTCTAGAATCTAACCCCGGTTGTGTCGGCCAATCAATCTGCCAGACCGTGGCAATCCAAGCTGCCCGAAACTCCCGGCGGTGGCTGACAGCCACAGTAGATTGATCTGATTGCCAAATCACCAAGTAGGGGGATGCCACAGTAGGAGCCTGCCGCAAATACACTAAAGCCTGATAGACGATCGCCCCTACCTCCGCCCGTGTGGCCAACCGATTCGGCTCCAATAAACCCAGTTGGGGATAATTGATCACCAAACCAGCCTGGGTAGCCAAGGCCACTGCCGTCTTGGCCCAAGCCGGAACTTGAGCAGCATCCCCATACAAACCCTCCAAACGCACCTGGGGAGCCAAAGCACTGGCCAAGTTTAAGCCGCTGACTAGGGCTAACCAGACCTCTAGGCGGGTAATTGCCACCTGGGGACGGAATTGATTGCCCGGATACCCAGACAAAAATTGCCGCTCGTAGGCCAATTGGATCACCGGCGCAGCCCAGAAATTGCTGGGTACATCCCGAAATGGCGTGTTGGTGCGGCGCTGGGGCATCTGGGGAAAGGCCCTAGCCAGTAAAGCCGCAAATTCAGCCCTGGTCATGGGCTGGTTGGGACGAAATGTCCGATCGCTAAATCCGGCAATCATTTGGCGATCAAATAGGGCCTGAATAAATTCCCGGGCCCAATGATTCCCTAAATCAATCAACATTAATCAACGGTAGATTATTTACACCCTAGATTTTTTTAACCGGCTGCACAAGCTCCCAGTTGCCGCAAAACTTCAAACCGCTGGCAAAATTGTGGGTTTAGTCTGGCCGCATTACGGTAGCTGTTGAGGGCTTCCTCGGTCTGTCCTGCATCGTTGAGGGCACTGCCCAGGTTGTAGTGGGCCGCCGCATCGTTGGGGTTGAGGCGAATTGCCTCCCGGTAGCTGGCGATCGCCTCTGGCAACTTGCGCTGGCTGAGATACGCATTACCCAGACCCACATGGGCATTAGCATAGCTGGGATCAAGGCGTAGGGTGGCTTGAAAGCTGGCGATCGCTGCATCAATATCCCCCCGCTGGCGCAACGATACCCCCAAATTGTAGTGCGACAGATGATTATTTGGCTCCAGACGAATTGCCTCCCGGAAGCTAGCAATTGCCTGGTCACGCCGCCCCAAGGTTAATAGCGCAATACCCAAGTTCACATGGGCATTGACAAAATTGGGATTAATCTGAATTGCCCTAGTGTAGCTGGCAACTGCCTCCTCCGTCCGCCCCAACTCCCCTAATACTAAGCCCAAATTTGTGTGGGCCACCGGATTAGCTTCATTTAACCCCAAGGCAGTGCGGTAGCTGGCGATCGCTTCATTGGGCTGACCCAACTCCCGTAGCACATTGCCCAATCCAATGTGGGCATTAACGTAATTAGGATCAATGCTCAGGGTATTCCGGTAAGCTGTAACCGCCTCTCGGCGCAGACCCTGACTAGCCAGTGCACTGGCTAAATAATAGTTGGCCGTCACATTGCGCGGCTCTAGGGCGATCGCTTGGCGATACTGAATGGCAGCCTCACTAAAGCGCCGCTGCCCGGCCAACGCCAAACCCAAGTTAATATGGGCGTTGACATTTTCAGGAGCCATCACCGTCAATCGCCGAAAGATTTCCTCCGCTTGAGAATAATTGCGGGCGGCCTGGGCCGCCTGCCCCTGCTCCATTAACTGCCCTAAACTTTGGGCGATCGCCACAGGCGCAGATACAATCAGCAAAATTACTGAAAGCAAGTAGCTTAGTTTACACATAATTCTATTCCCAAACCATTCAACTAAATAGTAATGAATCTATCGAGTCGGTTAGTCCAATTTAATTAACTTCAACCAAATTGACTGGAACCCAAATATTTCCAAATATTTCTGACCACTCAATTTTACGAACCCAGTTCCCAGATTTCAGGTTAAATCATGGCTAGGGAAACGTGAAAAACAAGTTAGATGAACTATATTTGTTTTCCGCCACCAGCTTTGCACACTCTAATCAAACTCCGATTTTCTTCAATCCCCTAGCCTCTATAAAAATATTAGAGGCTATCTACCAAAGCATAGAACAATCTTCTAGCAGCGCAGGCATAGAATTTAACTTAAGCCCCAATAGACTGGTAACAAATGTTTAACTCCTCGCCATATTTCCTTATAAAAGCCTAGCAAATCATCTACACCAACTCAGTAACTCAGAAAGTCTTGGTCTGGGCAAATCCATGTAAAATGGGTTAGCTTCTAGCCTGAATCGGCCACTGCCCATTTGCATTTAGATAACGTTTGGCTAGTCTAATTACTTATGAGTAACGAAACCCCAGAAATCCCTATCCAAGAAGAAATACCCCAGCCCCCAGTCCGGATGGGACGAAGAATCGTAGTCACCTCTGGCAAGGGCGGAGTTGGTAAAACTACAATTACTGCTAATTTGGGCATGGCCCTGGCCCGGATGAAACATTCCGTTGCCTTAGTTGATGCTGATTTTGGCTTACGCAACCTTGATTTACTGTTGGGATTAGAAAATCGGATTGTTTACACAGCCGTTGAGGTCATTTCTGGCCAGTGTCGCCTAGAACAGGCCCTGGTTAAAGACAAACGCCAGCAGGGTTTAGCTCTACTACCAGCAGCTCAAAACCGGACTAAAGAAGCTGTCAATAGTGACCAGATGAGGCACCTCCTTGATGAGGTGGCCAAGCTCTATGATTATGTTTTAATCGATTGCCCCGCAGGTATTGAAATGGGCTTTCAAAATGCGATCGCCGGAGCCAAGGAAGCAATCATCGTCACTACCCCAGAAATTGCTGCGGTGCGGGATGCCGACCGGGTAGTCGGACTCCTGGAAGCCAACGGTGTGAAACCAATCAACCTCATTGTCAACCGCATCCGCCCCAATATGGTTCAAGCCAATGACATGATGTCTGTGGCTGATGTCCAAGAAATTTTAGCCGTGTCCCTGATCGGTGTGGTTCCCGATGATGAGCGGGTGATTGTTTCCACCAATCGGGGTGAACCCATGGTACTCATCGAAAAGGAATCCCCCTCTAACACCACCTTGGCAATCCTCCACATTGCCCGCCGCCTGACTGGGGAAAGCGTTCCTTTTATTGATTTAACAGGGCAGCATGAAAGCTTACTCAGCCGGATTAAACGTTTTTTTCTCTCATAGGGGGCTTTTTGCGCCTAGGCAGACCCCTTGATTAGAATTTAAGATAAGCAAGTAATTACTATGCCGCGATGATTAATCAAATCTTGGATAAATTATTTCCTTGGGGCCACCAAGAAAACAGTCGAGAGCAGGTGAAGAGTCGCCTGAAGTTGGTAATTGCCAACGATCGTACCGGCCTCAGCCCAGAGGCAATGGAAACCATGCGCCAAGAAATACTGGATGTGGTATCGCGGTATGTGGAGTTGGATATTGAGGGGCTAGAGTTTTCCCTAGAAAGTAACCAAAGGGCCACTGCTCTAATTGCCAATTTACCAATTCGTCGTGTCAAGGAATTCCTCTAGGCTTAACCTGGTAAATTGACAGACTGGAACCATTGAAATCAGCCATGGAGACCAACGAGACTACCGCTGCAGAATTATTTGATCAGGGTCTAGAGCAATACCAGCAGGGTGCTCCGGTTCCAGAATTAATTCCTTTGTTTATTGAGGTGTGCGATCGCTCCCCCAAAATGGCTCCGGCCTGGAGTTGCCTGGCTTGGCTATATCTACTCAACGATCAACCCCAAAAAGCCCTCAAGGCTGCCCAAAAAGCCGTTAAAATCGATCCAATTTTGCCCCAGGCCCGGATTAACTTGGTCTTAGCGCTCCTAGAAGCAGGTGAAAAGGGTGTCCGGGAACATGTGGAAGTTGTCCAAAAAGCCTGTGCGATCGACCCAGAAATTAAAGCTAGTATTTCTGAAAATTGTGCAGACGGCTTACAGCGCAAACCCGACTGGCAAAATATGAAAAAAGTCCAGCAGTGGATGGATTTAGCCTAGAATCCGCTCCATTGAATTATTTTTGGTTATTAAAGTTGATTAATGTTAATAACTGCCGACCAAATCCATTACTAAATCTGCTAGGTAAGGGCTAGCCCCTAAGGGGGGGGTGAGAGTTATGGACAGTTGGGGATACTCCTGCTGGAGTGACTCCACCTGCTCAGTGATCGCCTCGGTAATCGCACCACTAAACAAAAAATAAGGCTGAATTCCAATGCTGCGGACTCCTTTACTAGCCAAAAACCGGATCCTTTCTGGTAACCGGGGCGGCACAGCCCAATAGGCTGGCAGGGCATCAATGTTCCCTGCTAATTCTGTGATCGCCTCCAAGGCATCAGGACGTTTACTGCCATGGGCTAGGAGAATCCAAGCCTGGGCCATAGTGGGACGGCGGAGATAGATTAGTAGCTCATCAATCCGGGGATGACTACCCAAATGAGGTAAAACTTGCAGTTGGGCACTGGTATTTACCTCGGCCACCTCCCGAGGAATATCCACCATCACGTGGTTGCCGGATAACAGAAACAGCGGCAAAATTTTGATGATCGCCTCCCCAAAACCTAAAGAAGCTATAAAATCACTAATTTGCTTGTGCAGGGGTGCCGCTGCTAGCTCCAAATAAGCAGTGCCAATAGTCAAGTCTGGCATTTTTTGGGCGATTAGCCCAGCCAAGGTATTAATCTGAGCTTGGGGTCTAGGATCGCGGCTGCCATGGCTCAGTAAAATTAAACCTCGATGAATCATAGTTAGGTCAGGGTTATTTCGAGGGGTTAACGATCGCTGATATTTTCTTTAAGCGAGTTGCCGGACGCTTGGCACTAGCTAGCTGCTGGAGGAAAACCTTACGCTTACCGGGGCTGAGGCTCTGCCAGTACCGATCAGCTTGGGGGTCAGCGGTTAGGGCCCGCTGGAGGTCATCGGGTACCACTAGGGCTTCTACTGCATCGAGGCTAATCCAGGGACCATCCACTTGGGCTGCTTGAATTTTTGCCCAACCCGCCGCATTAATCAGACCTGCTGCGACCAATTCTTCAATGTATTGCTTATTGAGCTTCGACCAGACAATTTTAGGGCGATGGAGAGACTTGCTTTATAGCTTTTAGAGTCGATCGCATTCACCTTGCTATCCGATCCAGCCAAAACAAAGGACCCGCTTGACTGCATCGGGATACCTAATACTGGGTTTGCCGCTTTTGACTTTATAGTCAACTAGCCACACCCCAGGGGAAGTTTGATGGTTTACCGCCAGCCAATCTCTCCATTGCCGAGTGTCTTGGGCATATACAAGCTCTAAATTTTGAGGCATGGATAGTGACCGTGAATTTTACCCCAGCCAATTAATTGACTAATCTTAATTTTATGGCAAATTTGTGGATGATTTAGCATGGAATTAGTTTAGTGTCAGTTGTTGTTGTTTAGATGAATACAATCGCCCGTCGCCGTTGGTTACAGTCCGCCGCTTTAGCCCTTATGTCTTTGGGTTTGAGTACGTGCCGTTCTAGCCGTGGTCGAGTAGTCGTCGTCGGTGCTGGCATTGCTGGTTTAGCGGCAGCCCGTGCCCTCCAGGAAGCTGGCTTCAGGGTGACGGTGCTTGAGGGACGCGATCGCATCGGTGGACGAATCTGGACGGATGATTCCCTGGGTATAACAGTTGATCTGGGTGCAGCCTGGATTCACGGCTCCGCTAGCAGCAACCCAATCACAGACCTAGCCAAACAAGCCGCTGCCCGGACTTTTGCCACTGATGATAGTAGTCTCGTGGTTTATAACCAAGCTGGCCAGCAATTATCAGCAGCCCAAGTGGAGGGCTACTATCGGCAATACCAAGAACTAATTCAGCGAATTGATCAGCAAGCGGTTAATTCTAATCTCAGTGTGGCTGAAGCGATCACCCAAATCAACCCCAAGTACTTGCAAGATCTGGTCATGCAGTACCAGCTCAGCGTCTACATGGAGTTTGATAGCGGTGGCCCGATTGAAAAACTTTCGGCTGCCAACTGGCAAAACGATCGCCGCTTCCCTGGCCCAGATGTCCTCTTTCCCGGTGGTTATAGCTCAATTATCAATTTCCTAGCCAAGGACTTGTCAATTCAAACCAATCAAGTTGTCCAGCAGATTGATTTCCGGGGCCATCCAGTCACCATTACCACCAACAAAGACCAATTTACCGCCGACTGTGCCATTATCACCTTGCCCTTGGGAGTCCTGCAAACTGGAGATGTGGTATTCAACCCAGCCCTAGAACCTGCTGCCATCAATAAAGTAGCCATGGGGACGGTCAATAAAGTGGTTTTGACCTTTCCCCAGGCTTTTTGGAATACTGATATCCAATATTTTGGTTACACTGGCCCGATTAGGGGTAAGTATCCCTACTTCATTAACTGCACTAATTTCCTAGCCGCCAATGCCCTGATTACCTTTGCCCTTGGCAACTACGCCATCACCATGGAATCCCAAACCAATACTCAAATCACTTCCGAAGTTATGGCCACCCTCAGGCGGATTTTTGGCGGCCGGGTAGTCGAACCAACTGGGGTGTTAGTTTCCCGTTGGCATAGCGATCTCTTTTCAAGGGGAGCATACTCCTATGGCAGTGTCGGCACAACTGCCACTGATTTTAATAACCTAGGGCGACCCATCGGCGATCGCCTCTTTTTTGCCGGAGAACATACCATCAGTGCCTATCGCAGTACAGTCCACGGAGCCTATCTCAGCGGCCTGCGCGCTAGCAGAGAGGTGATTCAAGCCCATGGCTAACCATCACCCCGCGTCAACGCCCTGGGGATTTTACTCAAGCGGTCATAGAATCTAGGCTAACGGACTGATTCCCGCTAGATTTGCAGGATTGTTTGATTGGGATTTTGATCGTAAACAGCGTGCCTCCCTCCGGCAGAGGACTACAGGCAATTTCACCCTGGTGTTTTTGGGTAATAATTTGATGGCTAATCGACAAACCCAAGCCAGTACCCTTACCGACTGGCTTAGTTGTGAAAAATGGCTCAAACAATTTCTCTAGAACCTCCGATGGCACCCCAGTACCATTGTCACTCACTTGGATTTTCACCACCCCATTTTCTTGGGCGGTGCTCACCCTAATCACGCTGGGATTAGCTTTAATCTGATCGTAGCTGAGGTTGCGATCGCGTTCTTCCAAGGCATCAACCGCATTACTTATAATATTCATGAACACCTGATTAAGTTGGCTGGGGCAACACTCAACCAAAGGTAGTTCCCCGTATTCGCGCACCACCTGTACTCCGGGATGGTTGGGACGAGACTTCAGACGGTGTTGTAAAAGCAGCAGCGTGCTTTCAATCCCTTCACTGATATTCACCATTGTGTATTTTTCCTCATCTAGTCGCGAGAAATTCCGCAGAGATACCACCAATTTCTGGATGCGATCGCTCCCCGTCCGCAGCGATCGCATCAAATTTGGCAAATCCTCCATCAAGTAATCCATATCAATTTCCTCCATCAAAGCCTGCATCTCAGGATGTGGCTCCCTATGGACTTGGTGATAAAGTTGGACAAACCGCATCAGTCCTTGGATATACTCCTCCGCAGGAGCCAAATTACTAGAGATAAAGTTGACCGGATTATTAATCTCATGGGCCACCCCAGCCAACATCTGCCCCAAGGAAGACATTTTCTCACTTTGAATCAACTGCACTTGGGTTTGCTTGAGATGCTCTAGGGCAGCCTGGAGCTGATTATTGCTGCGCTCTAGACACCGTTGGGTATGGCTGAGCTGAATATGGATACGAATACGGGCTAGGGCTTCCTCATGCTGCACTGGTTTAGTGATGTAGTCTACAGCCCCCAAGCTTAATCCCTTCACCTTATCCACTGGGTCAGAAAGAGCCGTCATAAAAATCACCGGGATATTTTGAGTGGCCGGATCGGCTTTGATGTGTTGGCAAGTTTCAAAACCATCCATCCCTGGCATCATCACATCCAAAAGAATAATATCTGGGTGGTAAGACTGGAGTTTTTGCAGAGCAGCGGCACCGCTTTTGGCGATCGCCACCCGATAGCCGACCCCACTCAAAACATCAAACAAAACCTGAATATTGGTCGGATTATCATCAACTACCAAAACGGTACCCGGCTGGATAAGATCAAAAGACATAATGTTAGCTCCCAAAAAAATAAATAGTAGTAGACGGAAACTAGATGTAAGCAGACAACAAACTTAAAATTCCTTCATCATCAAACTGATGGCTAAGCTCCAAGATCTTGTTAAGGAATTGCCCATACTGGGGGTTGAACTGCTTTAAGCGATTAGCCTCCTGCTGAATCTCGGCCATAAAGCCATCCTGTGTTGCTCGATAGAGCTTGGCTAAATCCGCCGCTGGCGGCACTACCCAATCAACCTCAGCGGCTTGATCGACCTCCAATTCTTCAGCAACATCTTCATAAACCCAGTGCAACTCCAAATGTTGTTGCAGCAGATTTAAAAGATTATCAAAGTCGATCGGCTTGGGGAAGAAACTATTACAACCTGCATCTAAAGCCTCCTGCATATCCACTTGAGATAAGCTAGCCGGAGAAGCAATAATTGGAACTTCAGAAAAATCCGGCAACTGCCGTAGGCGGCGCGTCATTTCTAAACCGCTCATGCGATCCATCACAACATCAGTAATAATGAAATCCGGTCGCACCTGTAAAGCAATATCCAAGCCAGATTGACCATCATTAGCCTCACTCATCTTAAAGCCCAGGGGAGCAAGCATCCCCATAATCACGGCCCGGTTTTCGAGATGGTCATCAATTACTAAAATTTTGCGTCGTTCCCCTTGGTAACCAATTACTTTTTGGAATCGTGATGCAGGCTGAGTCAACCAATCAGTGGCCACAGGCAGATCTAATTCAAACCAAAAAGTACTACCTTGACCCAACTTGCTAGTGGCATGAATCTCACTCCCCATCATCTGAATAATTTGCTGACTAATAGCCAGACCCAGACCTGTACCCTCGTTATTGCGATCGCGCCGGCCAGCCTGCTCAAAAGGTAAGAAGATTGTCTCTAATTTATCTTCAGCAATGCCAATACCCGTATCTTTTACCTCAAAGCAAATCCGAACATCTGTCGACTGCTCAGACTCATTAACCAGCTCGACTCGGAAAGTTACAGTCCCAAAGTCTGTAAACTTAACGGCATTACTCAAAAGATTTAGCAAAACCTGCCGCAGGCGTTTATCATCCGCATAAACTGCCGTTGGCAAACCACTACCCGGCTGATAATTTAACTTGATACCCTTTTGTTCAGCCTTCACCCGGCATACCTCCACAGTAGAGACTAGAAAATTAGCAAAATGGAAATCCTGGGGATACAGATCCATCTTCTGCACCTCCAGTTTTGACATATCCAAAATGTCGTTAATCATGGTTAATAAATGAGAGGCGCACTGGTGGATCACCTTTAAACCCTTGAGATGCTTGGGATCGGCGGTAGGGTCTCTCTGGAGAATTTGTGCGTAACCAAGAATTCCGTTTAGGGGAGTACGTAATTCGTGATTCATATTAGCTAGGAATTGACTTTTGGTGTGGTTAGCAATTTCCGCCGCTTCCTTGGCAATTTGGAGTTGGTTAAGATTTTGTTCTAACAGTTGATTACTATGATTTAGCTCGACCTCTACTTCATTACGCCTAAATACTTCTTGACAAATCAACCGATACAAAGCAATGATAATTCCCAAAATGAGAACTATTCCAACAATAAACATGATCAAAGTCTGGGTTACTGTTGAATTGTAATCATCCTGGATATAGCGCAGTTGAACAGTTTCCTTGGATATTAATTCCTGTAACTTAACATCTGCTGTCCCTAGGAGTGAGAAATCCTCTTCATCAGACTTATCAGACTGACTGGCCAATGAATTAATTACCCTTCGTTTTCGATTGGTGTAGGCTTCAACAAATTCCACTAGCTTTCGGGCACTCGCAATTTCTTCCGCATCTTTAACAAGCAAAGCTTGTAAATCTCGACCAGCTTCATCCAAGTCAATCAAACTTTTGCCAAACAGGTACAATTTTCTCTCAGATTTAGTTAAGAGGTATCCTTCGTAAAACCTTTCAACTTGGTCTATGGCTTTATCAAATTTTCCAAATGCTTTTAGAGTTACTAAGCTTTGATTAACTTGATGTTTTAATTGAATCACTCGGTTGCCACTCCAGATAGTACCTCCAGCGGCTAATATTGCTAGAAAGGTAGCTAATCCCATGTATTTATTGATTACTTTTAGAAAATCTGTTGATCTCTGCATGAGTCTTAAATTCTTAAGTTTATTGCTTATTGATAGAATACAAGCCAAATTTGTTAAATATTTTTATGGCTTGATCACTGTGCAAAAAATCTAAATAAGCCTGCACTTCTTCGGGAACTTCTGAAGATTTGGTTACCGCAGCTACTGTGCGGATTAAATCGGGAGTAGCCAGCCTATTTAATATTTTAACTTGGCTGGAATATTTCGCTTCCGGTAAATAAGTAATCCCAACCTCTGCTTCCCCGGATTCCACAGCCTTTAGAACTTCTCTGACATCGGTTCTGAAAACAACTGCCTTTGCTTGCATGGCTGCGGTGATTTTGAGTTCTTCAAAGACCCTTCTGGTATATTGACCCAGGGGTATATCTTCATGAACGATCGCTATAGATTTAACTTTATTATCTGCAAGCTCTTGAAAATTATCTAGTTTCAAAGTAGATTTAACCGGTGCAATGACTACTAAGTCAGTAGTTACAATTTCCCTGCGGCTTTCTGGGATGATTAGACCTTTATCTTGTAACTGGTCTAGGACTTGGGAACTGGGAAGTACTACGCCATCAAATTTCTCACCATTCTCGATCGCTTCTTTGATAACTAAAGGAGAGGCATAAAATGAGTTGACCACAATATTTTTGTACTCCCCTTGGTAAAGGTTTGCTATGGCACTCATCGCGGGTCGTACTATGGGCGCAACTGCAAGATTTATGTTGACCGCTTTCCTGTAAGTGGAAGTGCAGCCACTCAGCCACAGCACAGCCAGTAGAGTGATCAAAAATAATGCCGCCCAACGTATTCGCTTCATAAAAACAATCTTCAATGGAGTTTAAATAACCTTTTATTATTTGAATTTCTGCAACAACTCGAGGGTAAAATTCCCGACTAGATAAATATTTTTGTCAAGACGAATCTAGAAGTATTTCCCAACTACTCCAAACACAAGTTAAGAGTTTGCTGCATTCGACACTTTTAGATGCACGTTATTAAAGACAGCCCTAAAAATTTAAGCAAATTTTTGACTTTACTACTATTATCTGAGACCTAAGATACTTAGCTGCAAAGATGCTAAATATCAGTAATGAAATTTTGCAATTTTACGGTAAAACTTTACAATCCAAGCATCAGTTCCAGAGAGCTAATAATTGACAATAAGTGCAATAAATTGCTTAACTTTTTGTTAAAAATAGAACCCATAAGCTAAAAGACCTCAATAACTTTGTGAATTTTCTAGTGTTAAGCTAGCTTTCAGCAATTCTGGCTCAGCAGTTTAGTCAACTTGTTGCCGTTACTCGACCAAAACAATCATATTTTTAAAAAGGGAAAATATCGGGAATAAAATCACTGGTTTACATTCCTCAGTACCATGAAACAAATCGATGATAAATTGAAATTAAATTAAGATAAATAAACCTAAGTAGTTACACTTGTTAACTGATCGTAAAAATACCGTGGTAGCAGTGCTTGCCAGTAACCCAGCTACTGAGTTGTTTCTAGTCGAATTAAATTCGGATTGTAGGCCTACATGGCCATATCGTTCAAAATAGCCTCTAGGGCGATCGCTACATGAGTCCAGTGGGTGCCGCCTTGGCAATAAACTACATACGGCTCTCGTAGGGGGCCATCCGCCGATAGCTCTGAGGTGCTGCCTTGGATAAAGGTACCCCCAGCCATAATAATCTCGCTTTCATAGCCGGGGAACTCAGCCGGAATCGGCTCTAGATAAGCCCCAACTGGAGATTGTCTTTGCAAAGCCCGGCAAAAAGCAATCATTTTTTCAGGACTGCCAAGCTGAATCGCCGTAATCGCATCACCCCGCTTTGTAAAGGGCGGCGGATTAACTGGGTAGCCGAGGCTGCTAAACACGTGGCTCATTAGGTGGGCACCCTTGACCGCTTCGCCGCACATCTGTGGCCCCAGAAATAACCCCTGGAAAAGCAATCGCAGCTCAAAGGCTGCCCCCCCATGGCTGCCAATTCCTGGGGCTGTGAGCCGACAGGCCGCTGCTTCCACAAGGTCTGCCCGGCCGGCCACGTAGCCCCCGGCAGTTACGATCGTCCCCCCTGGGTTTTTGATCAAAGAACCAGCCATCAGATCAGCCCCCACCGCCGTTGGCTCTAGTTCCTCAGTAAACTCTCCGTAGCAGTTGTCCACAAAACAAATTACGTTTGGGTTTTGCTGCTTGATAATTTCAATCACCTTGGCCACCTCAGCAATGGTCAGGGTTTTACGCCAAGCATAACCACAGGATCTCTGGATATGCACAAGCCGGGTTTTATTTCCCAAGGCTGTGGTCAAGCCCTGCCAATCCACTTGTCCATCGGGGCTTAAGGGTACCTCCCGATAGGAGATGCCAAATTCTGTTAAGGAACCATGACCAGAACCGCGTAACCCAATTACCTCTTCTAGGGTGTCGTAGGGAGAGCCAATTACCGCAAGCATCTCATCCCCGGGCCGCAGGGCCCCAAATAGAGCACAGGTGATCGCGTGGGTACCAGAGACAATTTGCGAACGGACGATCGCCGCCTCTGCCCCAACAATCTCAGCAAAAGCTTGGTCTAAAACCTCCCGGCCTGAATCATTGTGACCGTAACCGCTGACCCCAGCGAAGTGATGGGCCCCGACCCGGTTATTCCGAAAAGCGTCCAGTACTTTTTTTAGATTAGTCTTGACTGTGGCATCAATTCCAGAAAAGATGGAACTCAGTTCAATTTTGGAATTTTCTAGTAATTCTGAGTAGTTATGAGACATATAGCTTAAACTATTTTGGACTTGATCTTGTAGAAATCTTGCATCAGGAGCTAAACCATAATGCCGGATCGGGCAAGCTCCAGCACAGGATTATACAAGACCATTAGAATTAACTACTCGATTGATCACATTTAATCAAAGGTTCTTGCATGACACTGGCAACATTAAACAAAACTCCAAATTGGGGCAACATTTCCTACCTAGTGCTGATCCACACTGCGGCTTTGTTTGCCTTACTGCCCGGTAACTTTAGCTGGCAAGCGGTGGCACTAGTACTCCTGTTTCATTGGATTACTGGTGGTCTGGGTATTACCCTCGGTTGGCATCGTCTAGTCAGTCACCGTAGTTTCCAAACTCCTAAATGGCTAGAGTATTTTCTAGTCTTCTGCGGTGCTTTAGCCTGTCAAGGGGGAGTGATCCATTGGGTCGGTCTGCATCGGCAGCACCATGCTTTTTCTGATCAAGAGGGCGATCCCCATGACTCTAATCTCGGTTTCTGGTGGAGCCACATGGGCTGGATGTTTTATGAAGTGCGGGGTAAAGCCAGTATTAGTCGCTACGTTAAAGACATTGCCGATGATCGCTTCTACTTAATCTGCCAAAACTACTTTGTTCTGTTCCAAGTTGTCCTGGGATTTATTTTCTATGCTCTGGGTGGATGGTCTTTTGTAGTTTGGGGGATTTTCGTCCGGTTGGTATTGGTCTTCCACTGTACTTGGTTTGTCAACAGTGCTACCCATCGCTTTGGCTACCGCAGCCATGAGTCTAACGATCGCTCCAAAAATTGCTGGTGGGTAGCCCTAGTCACCTACGGTGAAGGCTGGCACAACAACCACCATGCCTACCAATACTCTGCCCGGCATGGCCTCCAGTGGTGGGAAATTGACTTTACTTGGATGACGATTCAATTTCTACAATTAATTGGCCTAGCCCGGAAGGTGAAGTTGCCTAATCTAGAGACCTAGAGTTGATGATTCAGGGAGCATCGTCTCCCTGAAAGAGCCTTTGGGAATTTGGCTGTTTCGGCAAAATCTTAAGTATTCGTTGATATTGTTGACCCTTGATCTATGTCGCCCAGGTACTCCTTGGTTATCCCTGTCTTTAATGAAGAGGCTAATATCCCTGAATTGTATCGCCGCCTCCACAAGGTGATGGAGACCCTAGAGGGTACGGGGGAGATGATTTTAGTCAACGACGGTAGCCGCGATCGCACCCTACAACTGCTGCGGGAACTGCACACCCAAGACCCCCGGATTTGTTATTTGAGTTTTGCCCGCAATTTTGGCCATCAGACTGCCGTAACTGCCGGGCTAAACTACAGCCGGGGTGAGTGTGTAATCATCCTAGATGCGGATCTCCAGGATCCCCCAGAGTTAATTCCTGAGTTGATCCGGCGCTGGCAGGAAGGCTACGCGGTGGTTTATGCCCAACGCACCCAGAGGCGCAAGGAAAACTGGTTCAAACGCTTTACAGCCTACGCTTTTTACCGGATTTTGCGCCAGTTAGCCGATGTGGATATTCCCACCGATACCGGCGATTTTTGTCTGCTCGATCGCCAAGTGGTGGAAGTTCTCAACCAAATGCCAGAACGTGATCGCTATCTCCGGGGTCTGCGATCGTGGGTAGGCTTTCCCCAAACCGCCGTCCCCTACGAACGGGATCCCCGATTTGCCGGAGAAGTTCAATACACCTTCGGCAAATCCCTCTCCTTGGCCATCAATGGCTTAGTTTCCTTCTCAAAAGTACCCCTGCGCCTCTCCACCTACGTCGGTCTGGCCGCTGCGATCGTCTCGATCTTTATGGCCGCCCTGGTCTTGTACTGGCGCATCCACACCCCCGCCTCTCCCCTAACTGGCTTTGCCACAATCATGATCGCCGTCTTCTTCCTGGGAGCCGTACAACTGGTCAGCATCGGGATTCTCGGCGAGTATATCGGCCGCATCTACGAACAAGTCAAAGGCCGCCCTCTGTATATCTTGGCAGAAGTCGGTGGTTTCCACAGCTTCACCCCCGGCCCAGTAGCTGGAATTCATATTTCCTCCAATGCCCCCTGAAGTTTCCTGGCACCCCCAACTCACAGGCGACAACTCTTGGACATTCTTTTCCTACACCTTCCAAGAGGCCTTCCACAGCCACAGCGGCGCTAAACAGGAAGCCGAATTAAAATTCATTATCCCGGCCCAAATTGCCCAGCAGGCCAGCCAGACTAGCGATCTGGCTATCCTAGATGTCTGCTATGGCTTGGGCTACAATAGCGCCGCTGCCCTGACCGCCGCTTGGCGGGCTAACCCCAATTGCCGCATTCATCTTTTAGCCCTGGAGCTTGACCTAACTGTTCCCCAGGGGGCAATCCAACTGGGAGTGCTGGCAGATTACCCTGCACCAGTAGTCGAGGCCTTAGCTGCCTTGGCCACTGAGCAGCGGGTGCAATCTTCTTGCCTAGATGCGCAATTACTCATTGGTGATGCCCGCCAGACTGCCCAGACCCTACCTGCCGATTTCCAAGCCGATGCGATTTTCCTGGATCCTTTTTCTGGGCCTAAATGTCCCCAGTTGTGGACTGTAGAATTTTTAAGGCTACTTGCTGGACATTTACGCGGCTACTTGGTTACCTATTCCTGTGCTGGGGCGGTGCGATCAGCACTCCTAGCCGCCGGTTTACAGATTGCCTCTACTCCCAGTGTCGGCCGCAAAAACCCCGGTACGATCGCCAGCCGCCATCCCTTGCCCCCCCTCAGTGCTGTCGAGAAAGACCACCTCAACACCCGTGCGGCCATTCCCTACCGTGACCCTAATTTCACCGATGACCCAGACACGATTCGCGATCGCCGTCGAACTGAACAGGCTAACTCTCCCCTCCTCTCCACTAGCCAGTGGAAAAAACGTCGGCACACCGGATATGAGGCAGATTCCAAGTTTAAGTAAATCCCTGGAGCCTGGAAAAACCTAGGCACATGGGACAGGGCTGCTGAGCCTAGACAGGGATACGGATGATAAACTCAGCCCCCTGTCCAGGGGCAGAAATACATTCGAGACTGCCCCCGTGACGATCGTTCACAATCTGGTAGCTAATCGATAAGCCCATACCCGTGCCCTTACCCACGGGCTTAGTGGTGAAAAATGGGTTAAACAGGCGTTGGCGCGTTAGCTCAGTCATACCCGCGCCGTTGTCGATAATCCGAATTCTGGCCCAGTTTGGTTCCGGTTGATCGGTAATAATCTTAATCTGGCTGGGTTCAGCCCGAATCTGCTCAGGGCTACGGGCTTCGTCACGTTCTTCTAGGGCATCTAGGGCGTTGGCCAAAATATTCATAAACACTTGGTTTAATTGCCCCGGATAGCAGTTTACTACCGGTAAGTTTCCATACTCCTTAATAATCTGCACAGAGCGATCGCCCTTGGGTTTGAGGCGGTGCTGCAAAATCATCAAAGTACTATCAATTCCCTCATGGATATCCACGGCTTTTTGCTCAGCCTCATCCATGCGCGAGAAATTACGCAATGACTGGACAATTTTCTGAATCCGCTCGGCTCCCACCTTCATCGAGTCCATCAACTTTGGCAGGTCAACCACCACGAAGTCTAAATCAATATCATCAATTAAATCTTGAATAGCAGGATCTGGGTCGGGATATTTTTGTTGATACAACTTCAGGAGATGCAGCAGGTTTTTAGTGTATTCACTGGCATGGGTCAAGTTGCCGTAGATAAAATTGACCGGGTTATTAATTTCGTGGGCTACCCCGGCCACCAATTCCCCTAAGCTAGACATTTTCTCGCTCTGGATCAACTGGGATTGGGTGCGCTGGATCTCGGCGATCGCCTGGGCCAATTCAGCCGCCTGCTGCTGGGCATGGAGTTCCGCTAGGCGGCGGTCGGTGATATCCATGGCAATTCCCACCAACCCAGCAAACTCGCCACTGGGGCTATAAATTGGGGTTTTGGTGGTTAAGAACCAGCGCCGCCCTATCCCGGTCACAACTAAATCATCCTCTAGAGAGACCGACTTCCCAGACTTAATAATCTCCTGGTCTTGGTCAATGAACTTTTCTGCCAATTCCCAATCCCAGATATCCTTGGGCTGCTTACCAATAATTTGCTCTTTTGGTAGGTTGACAAAATTACAAAACTCTTGGTTAACGATGATGTATTTTCCATCTTTATCCTTGAGCCAGAGGCGGCAGGGCAAGTTCTCAATGATTGCCTGCATGTGCAATTGCTGCTGCTGGAGTTTGGCTTCGGTGGCTTTGCGATCATTAATATCTTGGACAATTATCACCGCCTCTAGGGGATTCCCCGACTCATCCCGGACGATCGTAATGCTCAAATTAGCCCAGACAATTGACCCATCCTTGCGGATATAGCGCTTCTCCATGAAAAAAGAAGAAATCTCCCCATCCCAGAGCTTTTCAGTAAAGTAATTATCCAAGGGCAAATCATCCGGGTGAGTGCGCTGCACGTAGTCAATCACCTCCAACTCCTCACGGGAATACCCCAAAATATCGCAATACTTTTGATTGCAGAGCATCGGCTCCCCCTGAAAACTCTCATGGGAAATCCCCACCGCCGCCTGCTCAAAGATAGATTGGAACCGTCTCTTCATGGCCTCTAAATTTTTCTGGGTTTGCTTTAGGGCGCTGATATCCCTGGCCACCACTGAAAAATACCCTACCTCTCCCTGCTCAGAACGGTGGGCAATAATTTGTTGTAACACCGGAATTTCTTGGTTATTGACCCCCAGAATCGCATTTTCCCCTGTCCAAATCCCTTTCTCCACCAAGGCAGACCAAGCCTGCTCAGCAATTACTTGGTTAGCCCAAGCCGGATGACATTGCTCAAGGGTCAAACCCGTTAAGGGATCATCGGCTGCTAACCCCAGTACTTGACGGGCCGCCAAGTTCAGATAGAGTAAATTCCCCTCTGTATCCGCAGTGCCAACAAAATCACTGGAATTTTCTAAAATTGCCAGCAGCCTAGATTGTTCCAATTCTGCTTGTTTTTGGGCGGTGACTACCTCCGCTAGCAGGATGATTCCACCAATCTGACCGGGGTTCACATACCAAGGGCGGACTTCCCAACGTACCCATTCTAGGTGTCCGTCTTCACGGCGAAATACATCCCCATCACTACTTTCAATCGCCCCGGCTAGACAACGCTGGTGAATCTGCCGCCATTGTTCAGGGATATCTGGTACCACATCATAGTGGCAGCGGCCGATGATATCTGCTTCTTGGACTTTGTATTCCTCTAACCACTTGCGACTTACTGCCAAGTAGCGCATTTGATTATCAAAAATTGCGATCGAAGCCGGACTATACTCTACAAAAGCCCTGAGAATTAGTTCCCGCTCGTAGAGTTCCTGCTCGGCATTGTGCTGATTAGTGCGATCGATCCCAGTACCTACAATCCGACTAATTTGGTTATCCGTCCCTAAAACCGGTGACAGGTTAATCTCCCAGCGCTGCCAATCAGCCCCAAAGCAGTTGTCCACATAAGTCAAAGCTGTCTTGCGATCGAGGCATTCCCGACATCGTTGCAATAAAACCGAACCGCGCGTTTCCCCCAAAACTTCCAGAGGGGTTTTCCCACTCACCACATAGCTGGGCATCCCCGTAATTAATTCCGCAGCCCGATTCCAACCAGCGTAATACAGCTGCCCAGACTCCGGTACATCAATCACAAAAATTGGGTGAGTGACGCTATCGTAAACACTGTGGAGCAGTTCCTGAAGAGCCTGTTGCTGCTTTTGAGCAGCTTCTACCTGTTTTTCTAGCCGGGCAATCTGCCTGTGCAACAGAACCACCTCATCTGAGGAGTAATTGGAGTACATAAGAATCCGAGTAATTCTTCTCCCAAGTTTAGATTAAAATCATCGTTGATTAGGGAATTCCGACCCCAAGAGTAGGCAGTTTCTATCAAAGGTCAGAGATTGCTCAGCATCTTTAAGAAGCTCGGTTTATTAATAAACTTATGACCCATCCAGACCGGTTTACTGCTTATGTATTTATAGCAACTTTATCCGTAACAATCACTATTTATTGTCTGCGGGGTTGGCAAATATTGGGGTTTATTCCCGGCGGTTCCCTATGGGTATTGATGCTGTTGTCTTTAGGTAGTGGCATTGCCTATGGAGTACAAAAAACCAGAAGATAGGAGACTAGTGCTAGGTTAAAATTTGTCTGTCCTTGGTTCATCAAAACTCCTGGGTAGAAATCCCAGCTTCTAAGGCAGCTTTACATGGAGAATTTGGTAAAATGCTGACGGTCACTAACCCACCTGGGACGTAGACTTAACAGACAGCCTAGATATGAGAAATCTGGCTTAGACAGTAGTGTAGAGAGCTGCGGTAGACCGGGGTGAACATCCCTTGAGGCAACAGACCACATTGAATTCACCTCTGAATTCAATGTATGGGAACACAAAAATAGTTTGCAGAGCAGCCGTCATAGGACTATACAACCCTAAACCCTTTGTGGGGCGGTTGCTGAAACCGTGAGATTCATGTACCCCCGGTGAGAAGAAACTAGATTATCAGGTGAACTTATGAATTTATTTGAACAGGTTCTCGGTGCTATCAACAACCCTAATCAACAGGGCAATCAAGATCAATTAGCAGCAATTATCAACGCTGCCAGTCAAATTGCCGGCCAGCAAGGAATTGACCCCCAGACTACTCAAACTGTTTTGTCGATCGTCGGTAATTACGCCCAGTCGGCTTTGCGACAAAACCCCCAACAGGCTCAAAATTTAGTTAACCAGTACGTTGGTACCAGTGCTAATTTAAGGTCTGTAGATGCTTTGTTTACCCCTGAACTTAAGGCCAAATTAATTGGAGAGATCAGCCAGCGTACTGGTGTCCAGCAGCAGCAAATCGAGTCGCTTTTACCTTTGGCTGTCCCTGTGATTCTCAACCTGTTGCAGATGGGTAATGATTCTGGCGGTAGTGGCAACTCAGTTTTACAGAGCTTTTTAGATGCAGATGGCAGTGGTCAAGTAGATGTGGGTGATGCCATCCAACTGGGTCTCAGGTTCCTCAACCAGCCTAAATAGGAGCATAAGTAATTGGCTTAGGTGAATTTATGTAACTATCCTTGATATTTTTATGGATGTTTAAATCTGCTTCAGATGCCTGAACGAACCGGTATAATAACCCCGCCCAGATGGATAAATTGGCATGGCAAGCCCCACCCATAGGGGGAGGGGCTGACTCTGGTGATTGTTGGTAATTATTGATTACTGGGCTTCAATGATTGGTTGAAATAGGCGATCGAGGAGGCTGGTTACTAAAGAAAGGACGATCGAACCAATTACAGCTGGAAAAAAGCCGCTGATATCAAAATCTGGGGTCAGGTATGCTACCAAGCCCAGGGAGATGCCATTGACTACTAGTAAAAATAAACCCAGGGTCAAAATTGTCAAAGGAAAGGTCATAATCACCAAAATTGGCCGGACGATCGCATTTACTAGACCCAAAATTACCGCAGCGATCGCTGCTCCAGCGTAGCTGTCTAGGGTCATACCGGGCACCAGCTTAGCAGTTAGTAACAATGCTACGGCGCTCAACAACCAAGTCAATAGAAAACGGGGCATAGTTTACCTCCAGTGATCAAAATAGTCTGATGGGCTAATCATTCCATCTTACAGCTCACTCTGGGGAATCTGTGGCTGCTCTGGGAGCCTGGCTGCGGCATTTGCCCAACCAGCTAATCAGGGTATCTAGCTGTTGGTCTGGCTTGAGGGCTGCTAAGCCCCTGGCAGTAATCGCTCCTTTACTGTGGACAAGGCGCGATCGCACATTTTCTGGTAAATGCTCAGATAGTAATTGCCAAGCGGGTTCCTCCATGGCTGTTTCCAGAATAATATGCTGCTTACCATCGGGTTTAATCCGTGAGAAGCCCAAGGATTTGGCAATCTGCTTGAGTTCCATGACCCGCAGCAGTTGGTCGGTAGGAGTAGGGATATCTCCGTAGCGATCGATCAGCTCCGATCGCACCTGAGCCAATTCAGCCGGAGACTGGGTAGCTGCAATACTGCGATAGGCAGCCATCTTTTGCTCCAGGTCTTGGATGTAGTCATTGGGGATAAACGCCGTCAAAGTCAAATCAATCTGGGTATCTTCCACTAGAGGAATCTCTTGGCCCTGGATTTCTTGGATCGCCGTTTGGAGCATCTCCATGTAAAGATCAAACCCAATCATTTCTACCTGGCCTGATTGCTCGGCTCCCAATAAATTGCCGACCCCACGAATTTCCATATCCCGCATGGCCAGTTGGTAGCCAGAACCGAGCTGGGTGTATTCCTGAATTGCCCTCAGCCTGGCCCGGGCCGCCTCCGAGAGCTGGCTTTGCTGGGGATAAAATAGCCATGCATGGGCCTGCACCCCAGAGCGACCCACCCGTCCCCGCAATTGGTATAGCTGAGCCAGACCAAACCTCTGGGCATCTTCAATGATGATTGTGTTTACCCTGGGGATATCTAACCCTGATTCAACGATCGTGGTGCAGATTAAAATATCCGCCTCCCCATTGCTAAAGGTGAGCATGGTCGCCTCTAGCTCCTCTGGGGGCATCTGCCCGTGGGCGATCGCCATGCGGACTCCCGGCAACATCTCCCGCAGTTGGCTTGACTTTTCCTCAATCCCATCAACCCTAGGAACAACGTAAAATACCTGGCCGCCCCGTTCCAGTTCCTGGCGAATTGCAGACTTGATGGCTTCTTCTTTGTAAGGCAATAAATTAGTCTTGATTGCCCGCCTAGAGGGGGGCGGAGTGGTAATCAAACTCATCTCCCGGATCCCTGACAAAGACATGTAAAGTGTCCGGGGAATTGGGGTAGCCGTCAGGGTCAGCACATCCAACTGAGACTTTAAGGCTTTGATCTTTTCCTTGTGGTTTACGCCAAACCGCTGCTCCTCATCGATGACCAGCAGCCCCAAATCCTTAAACTGCACGTTTTTACTCAAAAGTGCATGGGTGCCGACCACGATATCCAATTCACCGGTTGCCAATCGGCTGACCAATTGTTTTTTTTCGTCGTTACTCCGGAAGCGATTCAATAGCCCAATATTGATTGGGTAAGGGGCAAAGCGTTCTTTGAGGGTGTGGTAGTGCTGCTGGGCCAAAATTGTGGTCGGGGCCAGTAGGGCCACTTGTTTACCGGCGGTGACGACTTTAAAGATTGCCCGCACTGCCACCTCGGTTTTACCAAAGCCCACATCGCCACACACCAGACGATCCATGGGGCGATCGCTCTCCAAATCCGCCTTGACATCTTGAATTGCCTTAATTTGGTCTGGGGTGGGCTGGTAGGGAAAAGAATCCTCCAACTCCTGCTGCCAAGGACTATCGGCCGGGAAGGCATAGCCCTCAATTTTACTGCGCTTGGCGTAGAGTTCTAGCAGATCCACTGCCAGCTTTTTGATACTTTTGCGGACTCGATTTTTAGTACTTTCCCAGGTTTTGCTAGCCATGCGGTGTAGCACTGGGGTAGCCTCCCCGACCCGACGATAGCGCGACAAATTGCCCACCTGGTCAGCCGCCACCCGCAACAGTCCATCCTCGTACTGGATGACCAAGTATTCCCTGGTTTCATGGCTGATGGTCAAACTCTCTAGGCGCAAAAACTGCCCGATCCCGTAGTGGCGGTGCACCACGTAGTCTCCCGGCATCAGCTTATTGGCATCCACTTGCTGGGAAACTGCCGCCCGTCGCTTGCGGATGTAGCTGGGTGTGGCCAGGCTATGCTGCCCAAAAAATTCCCGGTCAGTGACAACGACCAACCGGAAAGTGGGCAGGATAAATCCCTCTAGTTCCGCTAGCCCGCTGTATTTGATGGCGATCGGCGTGTGCTGAATTTCTAGGCGATCAATTGCCGGGTAATCCCTGGGGTTGGGGACAAACTGGGCCGGGCAGTCATGCTCTTGGAGCAGAGCCACCGAGCGGGAGGGTTGAGCTGAAATTAAAAAAATAGTAGCCGGGCGATCGCGCTCCTGGCGAATCACCTCCGCTAGCTTGGCAAACTGGTGGGGGGCGGTGGGAATCCGGCGGCCAGCTAGATTAATTGCGTCACTGTCAGCTTCCACCAACTCCGAAAGGTACAGCTGTGGCAGCTTGCTCTGTTCCAGTAGTTCGTTAAATTTGTAGCCCGCTTCCCCAAACCTCTGGCTATGACCCTGGCATTGGGGCAATTCATCGATGGCCAATATTGTCTTGACCGGCAGATAATCTAGCAGGGATGCTGGACGATCGCTCCACTGGGCAAAATTGGTCGGAGTTAGGGTCACCGCTGCCACCTTATCTAGCGAACGCTGATGGGCTGGGTCAAACTCCCTAACTTTTTCAATCTGGTCATCAAACCACTCTAGGCGCACCGGCAACTGAGCCGACACTGGAAACACATCCAAAATATCTCCCCGGCGACTAAATTGCCCCTCACTCTCCACTAGGGGGGTGCGCTCATATCCCAAGTTGGCTAACTTAGCTTCTAAATCAGCTAACCCCGCCACTGCCCCAGTTTCTAAACACAGACAACTGGCCCGAAACTCCTCCACCGGAGGTAAGTGGGGCTGGAGGGCCGCAATGGTGGTCACAACCAACATTTCTCCAGCCTTAGCCAAATCCGCCAGCACCTGCATTTGTCCCCAGGTGATTTCCGATTCTATAGACTCTACAACTTCCGTAGCTGGATAAAACTGGGCTGGCCCCATGGCTTCCATCTGAGCAGCCCAGCGGCCAGCCTCTTCGAGGGTGGCACACACCACCAGTAAGTTGTGCTTGGCACCCTGGCTTAAAGCTGTGGCCACTAATCCCTTTGCTAGACGGGTAGCCCCCATAAGATGGAGGCGCTGCTTTTTATTGAGAGTGTTGAGGAGTTCTTGGGTCAGGGGCGATCGTCCCAAAACTCTGGTAATACCAGTCAAGTACATAGGGTCGCGGTATTTTAGGGATCACTAATCATACTCTATTCCTTAATACCCTTAATGGCCAAAGAGAATTTATCGACGGGTATATCTAAATTTAGTAACTTAGTAACTTAACAACAACTTATTTTAAGCAGAAGATTACTCAGCATTGCTATTTTAAAGTAATCCCCGATCCCAATCAGTTGTAAATATAAACAACTCCAATCAGCCAAACTAAAGCCAAATTAAATGTGTTAACTACTCATAATTACCTTGCCAATACTAGAAAATATCGCCAAATCATCTGGAGGTTTAATTTTTAGCTACTGTTTTGGCCCCTGGAGCGATCGCTATTCCCCCTTCAACTTTTTCCCTAAGCACTAATGTAGGAGCTTTCCAGACAAGATTCTTCCCCATTATTCCTGTACCAATACTCCTGCAACATCATCTTCAGGAATTTCAATTGCTCCTGCAAACAAATTAACTCTGGATCAAAAAGACGATTAATAAACAAACCATCCAGCCAGCAGATTAAAAAAGTATATAATTTGGGATCGCTAATACCTACTACTTCTGCTAAAGCCCTAGCTCCCTTTTGCCATGCCTTAGCCGCTGTCTTACTTTGGTGTATCTTCTCGGCTCCCTGTTGTTGGTAAAATTCAATCCATATTAAGGCTCTTTGGCTATGACAATCAGCCTTACTTAAAATAAATTCTAAGGCTGTAAACAACCGTTCAATTGGGCTTTGATTAGGATCAATTTCATCGGTAATCTGTAGGATAGTTTGCTGGAGCTGCTCCTCTACTAATTGTTCAAATAGAGCTTCCTTACTAGGAAAGTAATGATACAGAGTCCCCGTGGATACCCCCAAATCTTGAGCAATTTGACGCATGGTCAGGGCTGCATAGCCCTTTTGGGCAAACAAGGTAAAGCATTTACTTAAAAGCTCTTTTCTATAGAGGTCATGGTCGACAATTTTAGGCATGGTCGGAATCTAGATAAATTTTTTGAAAAATAGTTATGCAGCCTATATGATTTGCTTAAAATGACTATTGACAAGTGGTATTTTCTAAAGCTAGAAACTGTAAAAATCAAGGGAATATATAATGATTATGTGATATTTCGTTAACGAACACTAGTTTAACATAGGCTCAATCTCCGGTATTCCTAAAGACTAGATTCAGTTTGGGTGGGTAGGGTTTTACTGATAATTTGCCCACGGGAGATCACATAGCGGGCCACGGAGCGATTTTGAATGGCTGTAAATTGATCGGGGGCATCCAGAATTATTAAATTAGCAGGTAGCCCTACGGCAATTCCATACTCATCGATCGCTAGGGTTTCAGCGCCATTATTGGTAATCATGTCGTAGCAAGCATTCACCTCGCCGCGCCCAGTCATGTGGCAAGCATGGACAGCCATAAAAGCCACATCCAGCATGTTGCCAGTGCCCAAGTTGTACCAGGGGTCTTGAATACAATCGTGCCCCAAGCTGACATTTTGTCCCTGCTGCCACAATTCCTTGACCCTAGTAATGCCCCGGCGTTTCGGATAGGTATCTGTGCGCCCTTGCAGGGTAATGTTAATTAGTGGGTTAGCCACAAAATTTAGATCAGTCCGGCTCAAGAATCCCATCAATTTGAGGGCGTAAGCATCGTTGTAGGAGCCAAAGGCTGTCGTGTGACTAGCTGTCACCATTGACCCCATGCCAGTGCGGATTGCATTGGCGGTGACTACCTCCAGAAACCTAGAGTGGTCATCATCTACTTCATCGCAATGGATATCAATTAGTTTGTTGTATTTTTGAGCTAGGGCAAAGATGTATTCGATCGATCGCACCCCGTCTTCCCTGGTTAATTCGTAGTGGGGAATGCCGCCGACTGCATCTGCCCCAAGATTGAGAGATTCTTCAAGTAGCTCAGCATTGGCAGATTGGCTATAAATGCCATCCTGGGGAAATGCTACTACCTGGATGTACATCCAGTCCCGGAGGGCCTCCTTGGCTGCTAGCAGTCCCTTGAGGGCAATAAATTGTGGATCACACACATCTGCGTGGGTTCTGACAAATAGGATGCCTTGGGATGCTTGTTTTTTGAGGGTGGCGATCGCCCGACTCTGCACCTCCTCGACGGTCATCTCGGCCTTGTAATCGGCCCAGATTTGGATGCCCTCAAACAAGGTGCCGCTTTCATTCCAGCGGGGCCGCCCAGCCGTCATGGCCGAGTCTAGGTGGATGTGAGATTCTACAAATGGCGGGCTGACCAGTAACCCCTGGGCATCAATTTCCTGGCGGCCACTGTGGGGTAAATGAGGAGCGATCGCCACAATCCGCCCTCCAGCAATGGCAATATCTAAAGGCTGATCACCTGTGTAAAGTACTCTACCTTGACGAATTAATAGGTCGCAATCTACTGATGTCATGGTTTTTACCTATGGGTGCTAAATGGAAGTTGGAACTTAATCCGGGAGCAAACCACTGTAAGATTTACTTATAAATCCGCACTTGGAGTAGGTTTTTAACTTAGATCTCCAGTGTATGGGGATTTTGATATTGTTATCCCTTTATTTTGCAAAATCATGAGTGATGCCAATGGTAACCTGTCCTCGGCCAAAAACTTAGAGGCAATGAAAAATTTTGCGGAAACTTATGCTAAGCGCACTGGTACTTATTTTTGTGTAGATCCCAGTGTGACAGCGGTGGTAATCGAGGGCTTGGCCAAACACAAGGATGAGTTGGGTGCCCCTTTGTGCCCCTGCCGCCACTACGAGGATAAGGAAGCCGAGGTCAAGGCCGCCTACTGGAATTGCCCCTGTATTCCGATGCGGGAGCGTAAAGAGTGCCACTGTATGCTATTTCTAACTCCAGACAATGATTTTGTTGGTCCCAATCAAGAAATTGCCATGGAAGAGCTAGAAGCAGTACGAGCTTCTATGTAGTGGTATGACACCGCCGACAAAATTTGGGCAAGCCATTACCCAGTTTAACCAGAGGCTGTTTTATGAGTGCCATGACACCCTAGAGGACCTCTGGATGGAAGCGGCCGTGAGCGATCGCAACTTTTATCAAGGTATTTTACAAATTGCCGTGGCTTGCCACCATCTGGGTAACCAAAACCTCCGGGGGGCGAGTACCCTGCTTGGGGAAGGCATCAGGAGACTCTCAGCCTACGAGCCAGACTACGGCAACATTGATGTGACTGACCTCGTTTTTACCAGCCATCAACTGTGGCAAAAATTACACCCAGACCACTGGCCAGGGCAAGGTGAGATAGAATGGCCACAAATTCGCATCATTAAAATTAAAAACCTAGGCACGATTGATGTTGATCCGGCTCTCTAAATTTGGATTGTGGCTACTTCTCCCAGTGATGGCTCTAGTTCCCAACTTCCTAGTACGGGCCCAATCCCCTGAACGTTCCCTGGTTGTTCGCTCAGACATTCAAGAGGCTAATTCCCAAACTGGTGTAGTCACCGCCAGGGGCAATGTCCAAATCGATTACCCCGCTCGGCAGATCCGCGCCACGGCTGCTCAAGCTCAGTATTTTAGTCGTGAGCGGCGAATTGTCCTCAGTGGCAATGTGTACGTTTTACAAAACGGCAATAGCCTGCGTGGAGAGACCATTACTTACCTAATTGATGAAGGTCGGTTTGTGGCCCTGCCGCGATCGGAGCGCCAGGTGGAATCTATCTACCTAGTCAATGACCCGGAAGCCCCCACTACCCCCGTGGCCCCGGCTAACCCGACTCCTTTTAATCCCAAGCCAGAATTTAAGGGCCCGACTTCTGATTAGCAATTCATTCTATCTGGCGAGCTGGGATTGGGGATTGCTATCAATAACCTCCTCAGCAAGTAGCCATTAAGTAGTCATTTCTGAGCAGTGTCTCAGCTTTTTTCATAGGGCTGACCAATCCACTCATAAAACTCCAGGCTAGTTTGATCACAACTGTGACAACCACCACAACTAGAATGATCGCTGGGTAGCTGGCGGATGCGGCCTTTACGGATCAAAGGCCGCAGCATCTCCCGCAGGGCGGTGATTTCAATGCCAAATTTATCTGCCAACTGCCCCAAAGAAACCCGGGAATGGCTATGTAGATAAGCTTGAATTTCCTGTAGGATCATAATTTTCTTGGGCTGAGATTAACTTTTTTGAATTGCCGCAGGCCCAGCCAAATTGACAATAGCACTAGGCTGAGCACCCCTAGCCAAGCGATCGTCCCAGCCGGGTGCTGCCCAAAGGTAACCACTTGGTAGTAAAGTACTGCCGCCCAGTAGGCTAAACCAGTTGTCCAACAGCCTATAAATAAAGTCCAACCCAAATTAGTTTCCCGGTAGACTGCTGCTGTGGCCGAGACACAGGGAAAGTAGAGCAACACAAAAATCAAAAAAGCGATCGCCGCTGCCGGACTACCAAAACGACTAGCCATCTGCCCAAAGGTCGTGGTGGTCACTTCCTGGGCAGCCGCAGCAGACTCTTGATCACCAGCACTACTCAAAATATTTAAGCCCACCGGGTCTAGGACTCGGTTAGTTAAATCCAGCAAATTATTGGGAATACTGGCAAAAGCCGCCCTAATGCCTGCTCCAAAATCAAATTCCTCGGCTGTGGCTGGCTGACCCTGGTTGGCCAATTGGGTGTACAGGGCATCCATCGTACCCACCATTACTTCCTTTGCGAACACCCCAGTAAATAGGCCAACGGTGGCTGGCCAGTTATCAGTAGTGATACCCATGGGACTAAAGACAGGGGTGACAGCACGACTGAAGACAGCCAAAATCGAATCTTGGCTATCTTTCTTGCCAAAGGAGCCATCTACTCCCACGGAGTTGAGCAATCCTAAAATCACTACCATAATTACAATCATTCGCCCGGCTCTGGTGATAAAAGTCTTTAACCGCTCCCAAGCCCGCAAGACTACCCCTTGGAGAGTTGGTATGTGGTACGGGGGTAGTTCCATAATGAAGGGGGCTGCTTCTCCCTGAAATAGGGTATTTTTCATCAATAGCCCTGTGAAAATGGCGGCGCTCAAGCCCAAGATATAGAGAAGGAAAACCACATTTTGTCCATTGGTGGGGAAGAAAGCAGCACAGAATAGAGCATACACGGGCAGCCTAGCTCCGCAGGACATGAAGGGGTTCATCAGGATCGTCATTAGGCGATCGCGCCGATTTTCGAGGGTACGAGTTGCCATAATCCCCGGAATATTACAGCCGAAGCTGACCATCATTGGCACAAAGGATTTACCCGGTAGGCCGATCAGCCGCATCAGTCGGTCCATCACAAAGGCAGCCCGGGCCAAGTAGCCGGAATCCTCTAGAATCGCTAAAAATACAAAAAATAAACCAATCTGGGGAATAAAAGTGGAGGTAGTCTGGATACCCCCGCCGACCCCATCGGCCAATAGACCAGTCAACCAACCGGGGCTGTGGATTTGCTGGAGTAGATGGGCAGTGCCATCTACAAAAATTGTCCCCATGCTGAGATCAAAAAAGTCGATAAAGGCTCCCCCCAAGTTAATGGCCACTAGGAACATGGCATACATTACCCCCAGGAAAATTGGGATGCCCAGCCAGCGATTCAGGACGATCGCATCAATTCGATCCGATAGGTTGCGGCCCATCAGTTGGGTGCGGCTCACCACACTCTCTAGTAACTGACGAATGAAAGTGTAGCGGCTATCGGCAATCAATAAGTCAATATCCTCAATTTGCTCAATTTGCTGGCGGTGCTTAGCCAAAGTAGTCTCTAATTCTAGACGATCGCCATTCTGCAAAGCCTGAATCACCAACCAGCGTTGGTTCATCGGCTCCAATTCCGCTAAAGCTGCTTCGATCGCCGGATGATAAACCACACGGGTGTTGGGAATAACAGGATTCTCCAACGCGCTGTGAATCACGCTCTTGAGGTGCGCAACTCCTCTACCGGTGCGGGCGCACAGGGGAACCACCGGGCAACCCAGCCGTTCTGCCAAAAGATCCACATGGATAGTAATTTCCCGCTTGGCAGCCAAATCCATCATATTCAGGGCAATTACCATGGGCACGCCCATTTCGAGAATCTGGGTAGTCAGGTACAGGTTGCGCTCCAAGTTGGCAGCATCAAGGATATTTACCACTAGGTCTGCTTCCCCAGAAAGCAGATAATCCCTAGCCACTATTTCATCTAAGCCAGTGCTTTGGTCTTCCGCATCCATGGTGTAAACGCCCGGTAAATCTACAACCTGGATTATCTGCCCGTGGTTGCGGTAGCTGCCTACTTTTCGTTCGATTGTTACTCCCGGCCAATTGCCTACCTGCTGATTAGCCCCGGTTAAAGCGTTAAATAGGGTAGTTTTACCACAGTTGGGATTGCCCGCTAAACAAATAATCTGCGACTTCATGGGTTCTATGGGTTACTTAATTCAACAATCAGACTATCGGCTTCATCTTTACGGAGACTGAGTAGAAAGCCCCGCACCTCAATTTCCGTCGGATCGCCCAGGGGAGCATGGCGTTTGATGACTAATTCTGCCCCCGGGGTCAGGCCCATGGAAAGAAGGCGGCGCTTGTAGTCGCGGGCGGTAGCTGCGTAACCCAGCACCCTCAACCGGGAGCCGACCGCCGCATCCCGTAGGCTAATTCCTGTGGGAGTATCGGGTTTATTGTAAATTGTTTTTATTTGGGAAGATGCGGGAGTAACTTGGATACATTCGGCAACTTCCGGCCCCAAACCCAAACGCTGATCCCCTAAAGCCACTACCACTGAGCCAGTATTCGTGATACTAACCACCTGCAAAACCTTACCGGGTAGAAGCCCCATCCCCAACAGGCGACTGCTGACTTGGGGGCTGGTAAAACTCATAATTTGAACATGGTCTCCAACTTGGGCATGGCTCAGACTTAGCCCAGTAGATTGAATGCTGGGGCGATCGCAGCTACCGCCAAGATAGGTAAATTCTGACCAGTTAGACGACTCGATGACTTCCTCTGGGTTGGACATGACTTATTTAGAATTATTCTCATTAGTTTATTGATTATAGGCTGTCCTAAGGCTTTCCTCAGGAAATTAATTAACTTTTTATTATGTTTATGGGGGATGCGGGCTGATTGCCTAAACTTAATGCTAGTTCTGAACAATGGCTAATGTAATTTGATGGGAGTTTGATGGGCAAGCAATTCTTAAAATCCTGCATCGCACATAGAACCGGACAATGGTTTAGCTTGGGCTTATTGTGGGTAGTAATCGGTGCTCTAGCAGGTTGTGACCCCTCAGAACCTCCGCCCCTGGTTTCTGGTGAAGAGCTGGCCAAGCCGATTTCCGAGCAGGAGCTACGTAGCTATGCCAAGGCCTATGTAGCGATCGAACAGCTCCGCAAGACCACTATCCAGGAAATGAACACCGCCAATTCCTCCCCCACAAATGTCACCTGTACCCAGCCCCAGACCCTAGAACCACTCTCCGGGCGACCACGGGAAATTGCCCTCAACTTTTGCGCCAAAGCCAAAACCATCAGTGAGTCTAGCGGATTAACTATCCTCCGCTTCAATGCCATCACCCTCAAGGCCCAAACTGAACCAGAACTGCAAAAACAAATTGCCGCTAAGGTGGCCACTACCCCCCGTTAAACCCATGGCTCTTTTTTTTACCCACAAGCTCGATCATATCGTCCCCGCCCAGCTCACGATCAGCCTCACCGCCCACGAGCGCGATCGTAGTCGCCTATACATAGAATCTGAAAATCACCCCCCCATCCACCTACAACTGCCCAGGGGCACCAAGCTCTACAACGGCGACCTCCTCCAGGCCAGCAGCGGTGAAATTGCCCAAATCATCGCCAAACCAGAACCAGTACTAGTAGTTACAGCCCGCAATCCCCTAGACCTACTCAAAGCCGCCTACCATCTGGGCAATCGCCACGTTCCCCTGGAAATTACCCCCACCAGCCTCAAACTCGCAGCCGACCCAGTTCTTCAGCACATGCTTGAACACCTGGGCCTAGAGATCCAGCCGACCCTGCAACCCTTCCAGCCAGAGACCGGAGCCTATGACCACCAACACTGATAGTCCAAGTAATTCTTTACTAGCACTCCTCCAGTTGGCCAGCCCCGCCCTGCCAGTGGGGGCCTACTCCTACTCCGAAGGGTTAGAAAACCTGATCGCCACTGGGGTGATTAGCCAAGCTGGCGGACTCAGGCATTGGCTAGAGCAAGAGCTGAGGTATGGAGCCGCCCGGCTGGAGGCTGCCGTAGTTGTCCGGATTCACACACATCACCATGACCCCGCCCAAGTGCAGTACTGGAATAACTGGCTGACTGCCACTAGGGAAACTGCCGAACTTAGAGAGCAGAGCTGGCAGATGGGCAATTCCTTGATGCTCTTGCTCCAGCAGTTGACCCCATTGCCCTGCGATTATGGCGTAACAGATTGGAACTATCCGGTGGCCTTTGCCCTAGCGGCCGCCCATTGGCAAATTCCCCTGGGCCAAACTGTGTGTGCATATTTACATAGTTGGGCAGCCAACTTAGTCAGTGCAGGGATAAAGCTAATTCCCCTGGGGCAGACCCAAGGGCAAAAACTCCTCTGGCAGCTCCGGGAGCTGATCCAACAGGTGAGCGATCGCACCTGCCAACTTCCAGATGCCGAGCTATACACCTCCGGCTGGGGCCTGGCCCTAGCCAGCATGGCCCACGCCCACCAGTACACCCGCCTATTTCGTAGCTAGGGAAGTGTAAATCAATGTAAATAACTGCGGTAGAATTCTCATAGATTTTAAGGGCATAAACTCCCAATCGCTAAACAATCTGAAAAAATTCAGGCCGTTGATTAAATCCAGTTAAGTCAATTCATAAGGAGTAAACGTATGGTTTTAGCAGTAGGAACTATGGCTCCCAACTTCAGCGCCAAAGACACTGAAGGCAAAACAGTCTCCCTAACCGACTTTGCCGGTAAAACCGTAGTCCTCTACTTTTATCCCAAAGATGATACCCCCGGCTGCACTAAAGAAGCCCAAAGCTTCCGGGATGCCTACCCAGAGTACCAAGGCAAAGATATGGTAGTCCTTGGAGTCAGCATGGACGATGAAGCTTCCCACAAGCGTTTCACCGAAAAGTACGGCTTACCTTTCCAGCTTATTGCTGATACCGATGGCCAAGTTACTAAAGATTACGATGTCGACGGCGGCGGCTATTCCCGGCGCGTCACTTATATCATCGATGGTACTGGCAAAATCTCCCACGTGTTTGAAAAGGTGCAAACCGACAGCCATGCCAAGGATATCTTGGCTGCCCTTGGTTAGTTTTCTTGAGCTAAGTTGATTAACATCATTCTCAGCCCAGTTCTATCAAAAATCTGGTCTTGCAAACTCCGTCCTTGGTAGGGCGGTTTTTTATTTGCCTATTGGGAACTGATGTTCTTTCTCGGCTAAAAACCTGGTCATTCTTATCTGGAATGACGATCGCTCTACATAAGTGCAAAGGGAGCATGTCACTTTTGTGGGATACTTCTAGACCTCATCCCCCAACCCCCCAAAAAGGGCCAGTCGAGATATTTAAAAGTCCCTCTCCCAAGTTGGGAGAGGGATTTGGGGTGAGGGTAAATGTG